>LSQX01185061.1_pt1 | contig 108946 bp, 108 predicted proteins | sample 654561 | NCBI WGS metagenome assembly LSQX01 (sample SAMN04489861, study PRJNA283612) | anaerobic digester metagenome | isolation source: 4 biogas reactors fed with cattle manure at either 37C or 55C with and... | place: Denmark: Kongens Lyngby | collected 2014
GGCATCTCGTGGACCGGGTCGGGAGGGAGCGGTTCATACATATGAGCGTGATCGCACCACTCACGCTTGCCGGCGAGTTGCGCGGCGTGGAAGCCCTGATGCTCGACACCATCCTAGAGCTGGACTTCGTGCGCGATCTGCTGGGATTCTGCACGGACGATCTCTGCATGTACATGGAGGAGTTGACCAAGATGGGCGTGGATGCGATATCCGTCTGCGACCCCACGGCATCCGGGTCCCTCATATCGAAGGAGGATTTCGAACATCTCGTCCTGCCGCACATCATCGAGCAGGACAGGGCCGTAAGGAAGGGAGGGGCGATCGACATCCTGCATATCTGCGGCGACACGTCCGACCGCCTCGATATCATCCGTTCATCCGGCGCCGAGGGGTTCTCGATGGACTGGCAGGTGAACATCAAGGATGCGTTCGAGAAGGTGGGTCAGGGCATGGTGCTGCTAGGTAACGTACGTCCGCCCCACACCTTGTTCGCCGGAACGCCCGAGGCGTGCCTCGATGAGGCACTTGCCTGCATCGATGACGCCGCCAGTGGACGCTTCATCCTGGGCGCAGGGTGCGACATACCGCCTGGTTCTCCGGAGGAGAACGTGATGCAACTGAGGAAGGCGGTGGAGAGGCGGCGAAGTGCATTACGATCCTGATGCGGTGCGACCCTAATCCGCCTCTTTCTTCCGCGAGTCAAGATACGAGCCGATGGCCAGCCCGAGGGCCAATGGGATCCCGAGGAAGGAGAAGTAGGTTGCATCGTTCGTCATCGAGTACAGCAGGACGGCCGCCAACGTTCCAAAGGTGAGACCATAGGTGAGGCCTTGCATGGTGTATGTCATCTCCTCGCCGCTCATACTTCGTGGAATGACATGATGGTAGAAAAGGGCGGCAGGTCGCGTCTGTCGAACAGGGACGGCCGCCGACCTGGTTCGATCGACATTCCCCTTCCCGACATCTTGCCCTCAACGTCCGATTCGACCTGGAGCATGGAAACGCTAACATAAACGAGCACTGTTGCATCGTTCGTCATGCACGATCCAAGAAGACGCGGTCCGACCAGGACCGAGGCGGCGTCACCATACGAGGGTGAACGCATAGCAAAGGTGCTGGCCAGGGCCGGCGTATGCTCCCGCCGGGACGCGGAAAGACTGATCGCCGAGGGCCGCGTCACCGTTGACGGAGAGGTCTTGACGTCGCCAGCGCTGAACGTGACCGCGAGGAACTTGATCGAGGTGGGCGGTAGGCCGATCGAGCCCGCCGAGGAGACCCGCGTATGGCGATTCAACAAGCCGCCTGGAACGATCACGGCGGCAAGGGACCCCCAAGGCCGGCCGACGGTCTTCGATGCCCTGCCCGAGGACATGCCCCGCGTGGTGGCCGTCGGGAGGCTGGACTTCAACACGGAGGGGTTGTTGCTACTGACCAACGATGGCGAACTCGCCCGTTTCCTCGAACTGCCTCGAAACGGCCTCACGCGCCGTTACCGCGTGAGGGTCAACGGCGACATCGACCTGAGAAGGATGGCTTCACTGTCGAACGGCGTGACGATATCAGGCGTACGCTACGGCCCTGTCAAGATCGAGGTGGAGAGAAGCGAAGGACAGAACCATTGGCTCTCCGTGACCATCCAAGAGGGGAAGAATCGCGAGGTGCGCAACATCATGACCCATCTGGGCCTGAAGGTGTCGCGCCTCGTCCGTGTCGAATATGGGCCGTTCTCCCTCGGCAGGCTGCCCAGGGGGGCCGTCGAGGAGGTTCCGCAGCGCGTCCTCCATCGCTCACTGAAGGAGTTCTTCAGCAAGAAAGGTCGTGGATGATCGTCCGGCACGGCTCCTGGGCAGGCGGGGTGGGGGAGCGAGGCGAAGATGCGACCCTGCTCATTCCACCTGTACGAGATATCTCACCTTTCCCTCCTGGGTTGACGGCATGCTCCCCATCTTGAAGCCTACCCCGGTGGTCTCGCAATAATAGTATTTCGCATCGTCCCCTTCCAGCTGAAGATAGGCGCCGGATGGCATGTCCCACTGGATGCCGACCGCCGCGTGGTTTTCCAATATTATGATGATCGCATCATACCCCATCGCCTCGGCGATCGAGGCGAACAGGAAGGAGGTGTCCTCGCAGTCGCCGGTTCCGACATACAAGGTCTCGACGGGGAATCGCCAGTATTCATTGATGCCTTCCGTGTCCGCATCGGTGGAATATGGAAGGGCCTGGCAGAAGCTCAGTGCGAAGTTTATCGTCTGAACATCGTCAAATCCTTTCGATCCTGCGATGAGCTTCAACTCATCGGCGATGTCCTGGACGATCGGGTCGTCCGACGTCACGAACGTCTGGACGTTGGTCATCCCGCGCACCATGTGGCGGCGCACGTCCATGCCCCTGTATTCAGCGTAGTCCATGGTCGTAATGGACGTCTGGAGCTGATAGTTTGCCCCGTTGAACCGCCATTCGTACGTTCTCGTCTGCTGGATGGCGACCAGGTCGATGCTGATGGAGATGATCGCGTCGTCACCGTCGAACCATACGGTGCCTTGATACGGTCCAGAGGTCCCGCCGTCGGGACCGTTCCGCGTCCAGGCGCCTGTCGTGATGTCCAGCGTGAGATGCAGCGAGCAGGTGTTGGTCGAGGCCCCGTCGATGTCCAGTAGTTCGTACGATACGCCGTCCGCATCCATCATCGTAAGGACGATGTCGACGTATCGCTTGCAGTCATCCACATCGAACTGGAAGGGTACGTCCAATCGCCTTTCGACGTTCACCTCGCAGGACCAGGGATCGCCGCCGTCATCGAGCCTGCCCATGTCCTGGCCGTCGATGCTCAATGTGAAGAACACCTCGCCTGTCGTGTCGAAGGGGTCCACTTCGTTAAATATCAAGACGCTGCCTATTGTCAGGCGGAACCCGGCGTCCCCGTACGGATAGAGGTCGACGGAGTCGTTGAACCCATCGTTGTCACGATCGAACGGAAAAGGGTCGGAACCGTCGCCGATACCGTCCCCGTCGGTGTCCTTCCACTCCGATGGATCGTGAGGGAAGGCGTCCTCGTCATCGGGGTAGCCGTCCCCGTCGCTGTCGATGGACTGCCTGTAAAGTGCGTTGCCTTCCCTACCACCGAAGACGTCGATGATCGATCCATTGTTAGCCAGTGGTGTTGCGATGATAAGGAACGCGATGGCCACCGAGCCGGCCAGGACGAACCTCCTTCTCATGGCGCGGCCCCTCCGAAGAACGCCGAATCATCCATTGATTCCCATCCGGCGGTTTGATATTATTGCTCTGTATAAAACTTGGCTTCAAAATATCCGTCTTGGACGTCAACGCCGACGGCATCCATGAGTCATGATGGAGCCATACGTTCCGCCGTCATCCCCTGGAGCCCCTATTAATAATGGCCGCTCCGTGATGTTCATCGGAGAACTGCGACCATGTCTGACCATCTGGACTCGCCCGACGCCACGCCAGGTATGGATCCGCGACTGGACATCTGCGACATCTATGCGTTCCAGAAGCCGGGGGACCGAGGCAGGACCGTTCTGGTCCTCGACGTCAACCCCTTCGCCCCAACAGGGTCGGACGAATTCCATCCCGAGGCCATCTATGAACTGCTGATCGACACGGACGGGGATGCCGCCGCGGACATGGCATATCGCTTCACGTTCTCTCCGAAGGAGGAGGGTAGGCAGCTCGCGACGCTCAGGGTGGCCCGGGGAGACAAGGCCAGGAACATCCATGGTCGGTCGGAGGCCCTCTTCAAGGACGTCCCGGTCTCCTTCGGGACGGATGCCATCGTCAGGGAGAGAAGAGGTCATCGATTCTTCGCAGGGATCCGCAGCGACCCGTTCTTCTTCGACCTGGCAGGGTACCTCAATGCCATGCACTTCACCGGCACCGACCTTTACCGCGACAAGAACGTGTTCAGCATGGTGCTCGAGCTGCCGAACGAGGCCATCGGCGTCGAGAAGGTGGGCATCTGGGCTCGCGTCCTCGTTCCCACGGATGGCGATGCGTTCGCCCAGGTGGACCGTATGGGAAAGCCGTTCGTGAACGTGGCGTTCATCGAGGACAAGGAGACGTTCAACCGCTCCGAGCCATCCCAGGACAGGGAGCTGTTCACCGAAGAGGTCGTCGAGCTGCTCGTCAAGAACGGGCGAGACCGCGAGAGCGCGCTGCAGATGGTCCTGGAGCTGCTGCCCGACGTTCTTGAGTATGATCCGTCCCAACCAACGAGTTACCCGAATGGCAGGACGTTAACGGACGATGTGATCGATCATCAGCTCAGCCTGGTGACGAATGGGAAGATCACCTCCGATATGACCGGGCCGCACGACGATCTTCTCGATGAGTTCCCTTACCTCGGACCGCCTCATCCCCTCATGCGGACCATACAGGCCCTGGCCGAGGCGTCGCAGAGACGTTCTGGCTGATCGGAACGTTATTGCAATGGATATGGAGGGAAGATGAAACAACGACTCTGAACATCCCCTTATATGGATCTCCGTTCATCGAGCCCCCCTTGCAAGCACATGCTGGAACAACCTATACATCGAACTCACCGTCAACCCGAAACAATTAACCCCTAAGTGAACGAAGACTGTTGTTCATGAGCGCCGAGGTCATCGAGGACCCCCGTCTGAGGGGGCGGAGATTCGTCTTCGAGGACAGGGATGACGCGGGTCACGCCCTAGCGGCCGTCCTCAGGGAGCATGTGGAAGGCGACGCGATCATACTTGCCATACCCTCTGGCGGCATCCCCGTCGCCGCGGCCATAGCCAGCGATCTAGGCATCGCGATGGACCTCATCATCGTACGGAAGCTGCAGATCCCGTTCAACCCCGAGGCAGGCTTCGGCGCGGTGACGATGGACGGGGAGATGTTCCTGAACCGTCAGCTATTGGCAAGTCTCGGCCTCTCCTCCGATGACATCGAGGAAGCGAAGAACAAGGCCATGAGGGAGGGGCGTTCCCGTCAAAGGGCATTGCTAGGCGACCGTAGGCGCGAGCCATTGAACGGGAGGACGGTCATACTGGTCGATGATGGCCTGGCGTCCGGATATACCATGCTGGCAGCCATCTCGGAGGTAAGGAAGGAGGACCCTGGCAGGGTCATCGTTGCAGTCCCGACCGGGGCGGGGAGAACCGTTCAGATGGTAGCAGATGCGGTCGATCTGCTCATATGCCTGAACATCAGGGGAGGTCCGTTCGCAGTGGCCGATGCATACCGGAACTGGTACGACCTCACCGAGGATGAAGCGGTGACCTTTCTGCGCTCGGTGCTTTGACGAGCACGTATCATCGATGACCTCCTCGCTTGCACTACGATCTCATCATTGAACACGTTATTATCCCGCCATATCATACGATGATGCGAGATACGAGCAGGATTGCGAGCGGACGGAGCTAGGCGACATATCCGGCGGATCGGAGGAGGGGAATTGAGGAAGAAGCTGCTCTTCATCAGTGGTTCCATCGGCCTCGGGCATGTAGGCAGGGATATCGAGATCGCCCGGGAGGTCCGAGCGAGGAGGCCCCACACCGACATCGTATGGATCGCCGATGAGCCCGCCCGGTCCGTGCTGCGGGCCGCCGGCGAGAACGTCGCCCCCGAGTCCACCAAGGTATCGTTCGGAACCGAGAGGGTGGAAAGGAGCTCAAGGGACCTTCGAGCGAACATGACCATGATCGGGGTGGACATGATGCAGGATGCGGACGCCAATGCAGCTGCCTGCCGGGAGGTCATCAGGAGGGAAGAGGTCGACCTTGTCATCGGTGACGAGACCTTCGATCTTCTTGACGCCATCTCGCGCGACCGGCCCATGTTGAGGGGGAGAAGGATGGTCCTCATCACCGACTTCCTTGGCTTCGAGCCGGTGAGCGAGAACCCTCTCGAGCGCACATATGCCAGGTATGCTAACGCCGTCTGGTATAGAATGATGAAGGACAGGGACATCGTGGCCAAATGCCTGTTCGTCGGCGTCCCCGAGGATGTGCCCAAGGACGGATGGAGCGCCAGCATGCCGGCGTTCAAGGACCTCAAGGTCGACCATGTCGGTTACGTCCTTCCCTTCAAGCCGGAAGACCTTCGGGACAAGGCGAGGGTGCGCACCTCGCTGGGATACGGGGAGGAGCCTCTGATCGTATGCACCGCTGGCGGCACATCGGTAGGCCGGCCTCTTCTCCAGCTATGCATCCAAGCCTATCCGTTCGTGCGAGAAAGGCTGCCGGACGCCAGAATGGTCGTGGTCGGCGGACCCCGGATCCAACCGGGCGAGCTGGAGGTCATGGAAGGCGTAACGGTCAAGGGTTACGTGCCGGAGCTGTACAGGCATCTGGCCGCATGCGACATCGCTGTCACCACCGCCGGCGCCACCACCTCATTGGAACTGATCGCCCTGGGTCGACCGTTCATCTATTTCCCGGTGGAGGCCCACTTCGAACAGAGCGTTCATGTCTCTAATGCCAATATGAGAAGGGGAGCGGACCTCAGGATGACCTTCTCCCAGACAGACCCTCGAGCGCTTGCCGATGCCATAGTGGAGAACATGGGCAGGAAGGTAGTATATCCGCCCCTTCCGCTGGACGGGGCCAGGAAGGCCGCGGAACACATCATCGAGGTTCTCGACGGGACATGATCATCCGTGGCGATGATAAAGGATAAGGAACATGAGCGGTCCTGTTCAAACGGGCGTTGGATACGTACGGCAGGAATGACACGATCATAGGCAGGGAAGGTCTGGTACGGTCCTTCTTCTCGGGAACCGGCAAGAGCTATGACAGGGTGGTCAGGATGTTCACCCTTGGCCTGGACGACAGGTGGAAGGATGAGATCGTCAGGCTCGTTCCCGATTCGAGACGGATCCTCGACCTCGGGTGCGGCACCGGCATCCTCACCGAACGTCTGGCCATGACGCATCCTCGTGCGGAGATAGTGGGCGTGGACATCACCCCGGACTATCTGGCGGAATACGAGGAACGGCTGAGGCGCAAGCCCTGGATACATGCCCGCCCGATGCTCGGGAACGCGGAAACGGTCTCCCTGGAGGGGGAGTTCGACGCCGTGGTCTCCTCGTATCTCATCAAGTACGTCGATGCGGACCTTCTACTGAACAACACGACCCCTCATCTGAGGAGAGGGGGAGCCTTCATCGCCCACGATTTCACCCTGCCGACGGATCCGATCTATCTCAACTCATGGCGTGCGTACACCTGGGCGATCAATCGAATCGGTCCGATGCTGTTCCCCGAGTTCAGAACAGTGTTCGATGATGGTCTGACGGGGCTTCTACGAAGAACTCGCTGGCCCGACGATGTGATGAGAGCATTGAGGGACCATGGTTATGAAGAGGTGAGATACAGGCGACTTAGCTTTCAGACCGCAGGGTTGGTCTCGGCCGTAAGGGCATGATATTTCCCTTTCCGTCGATAGCCTTCATGTATGGATGCGCTCTGGAGTCTGGCCTCTGCATCATCTCTTACGCTCGGCCTGGACGTCTTTACCCTCTCGTATATGGCCGTTAAGATACGCGAACGATTAATTAAATATGGAAAAACATTTTATCGCCTGGGTTTTTCACATGAAGTACACAATAACAGGTGACAATCTACAGTTCGTGAACGTCGAGTTCAATCCAGGCGAGGTCATGTACTCCGACGCGGGGAGCATGGTGTACATGAGCGGCAACGTCCGTATGGAGGCCAAGGTCTCCGGCGGATTGCTCAAGGGCCTGAAGCGCACCCTTACCGGTGAATCGTTCTTCGTGACGAACTTCTACGCGGATGGGGGTCCTGGCCTGGTAGGGTTCGCCGGACAGGTCCCTGGCAAGGTGCAAGCCCTCGACCTGCGTGGTGGGAAGCAATGGATCCTGCAGAAGTCCGCCTTCCTGGCGGCCGAGCAGGCGGTCGACCTCGACATCGCGTTCCAGAAGAGGTTCGGCGCGGCCCTGTTCGGTGGCGAAGGTTTCGTCCTCCAGTCGCTGAAGGGCGAGGGCACCGTGTTCATAAACGCCTGCGGTGACTTCATAGAATACAACCTCCAGCCGGGTCAGATGATGAAGGTCTCCACCGCTCACACGGTGGCGTGGGAGTCGTCCGTCTCGTATGACATCCAGGCGGTCGGAGGGGTCAAGACCGCATTGTTCGGCGGTGAGGGGCTGTTCGTCACCACCCTGAGAGGGCCAGGCCGCGTCATACTGCAGTCGATGACCCTCGCCAAGCTTGCCAACTCGCTCATCCCCTTCCTTCCCAAGAACGATTCAGGTGGTATCAGGATAGGTGTTTGAAACGAGCGCCCGTGCAAAGGATACCTTCGGCCTCCTCCTCGTGGGGATCGGGGTCATCGCCCTCGTCCTGTTCCTGCTGTTGAACCTGCCGGCAGTGATCGAGGCTTTGCTCGTCATAATGGCCATCGTCTTCTTCGTGGTGGCTGCGCTGGTAATGGTAGGGGTCATAACGGCCATACCATACTATTTCGTCAAGCATGGGCCGGAGACCGAGCCGGCGAACGACTACAAGCTTGACGATGTCAAGCCAGTGAAGGATGACGAGGGGAAGTGACCCTTCAAACCCTTTCCCTTCTTTCTCTACCCTGAGCTGATGTTCATTACGCCCTGAGAACTATGGGCGCCCGCCTCGCATGGACGGTCAAGACGTTTGGATGTTGTCAGATCCATCATCGAATGAAGTGCGGTCCATCGTTCCCGCGATCTGGACATGACGTTCGGCCATATGTCGGAACGACTGCTGACCTCACCTTCCCACGACCTGGACCGTCGAACGCCCCTTCTCCATCTCCGCCCCGAAGGATCGGACCTTATGCGGAGGCCCGAGGTACGGGAACTCGTCCAGCATGTCGGCGTGCGGTCCGGTCATGTCCCATGTCAGCCTGCCGTTGAACACCGTCAGGAAGACGTCCTTCGCATCATCCCTGGGCATCCTCCCGTTGGCGGGATACGCCGCGGGCTTCGTCGGGTCGTACGGCAGGACGTCTGGCAGGAGGCTCCGGGCAGCCGCCTCCGCGCCCTCGCGAGTGTATCCGCCGGACCTCTCGAGGACATGGGCGAACATCGGCACGAACCTCTCGTCCTGCGCTGGCTCCCCGTCAAGATACGCTTCCCTTTCGGCATCTGCCAGGAACGGCGTCTGGGTGGGTCTCGCGCCCCGGTCCGCCTGGACCCATCTGCCGTCGATCTGTATGAGGGATCGATGCCATAGGTTCAATCTCGCCCCGCCGCCGATGTCGCTCACCGGCAACTCCATTGCGATGCTGCACACATCCTTGTCGGCGAACCAGTCGTCACCGGTGAACCTCATGCCGTTCTGTACGCCGACTATGTCGAAGAAGAAGGGATCGCTGCGCCATCCAGTGAACAGGCGGTGGTCGCCGGAACTTGTCACACGAGCTTCGCGCCCCATCGAGACGGGCGCCCCCTCGAAGATGACCTCTCCGCCAATGCCCCTACCGGCGGCCTCCTGCCCTTCAGCCCGACGAACCGTGGCCGTCATCGTTCCATCCTCGCCGTACTTGAACCGGGTTCGATAGGCGATGTCGGCCATCATGTCCCCGTTGGTATCTATCCTAAGCTCGTATATCGCCTCCGGCGCGAATGGCTCATCGATCGTCGGTTCAGGCGGGTTCAACGCATGGGAGGGATGCACGTTCATGATGATCACCGACCTGCTGGCATCATCCTGTTTGGGGAACGCGAACAGGTCAGCAAGGTCCAGGCGTGCATCCCCTCTCGGGAAGCCGAAGTTCGGTCCTGAATAGTGGTGTGTCAGATCAACTCCTCCTTTCGGGATCTGGTTGATTCCACCCATGCCCCGGATATAAATCGATGGTCCGGACTAAATGCGGGAAAGCGTCATGTATCCGACCCGAGGGCGTCGTTCTCGACATCAGGAATGGAGGAGATTGTTGATCTAGAACGTATCGAACGGCAGATGGAAATGTATATCCAGGGTCGAGATGATCGCTGAATGGTCCCTGTCATACTTCCCGTTCAGGGAGGCAGGGTGGAACCGATAGCGGGGGTCACTTCGAACCATGAACATCTGGGAGGACAGGAAGGCGGTGGAGCAGTACAAGCGGGAGGCAGATGTCGCCATACCCGATCGCCGGGAGATCCTATCCATCATATCAAGGCTGGCGACCGATGATGCTCCCGAATCTCCCATGATCGCCGATCTCGGCGGGGGTTTCGGGGACCTCACCGCCGCCATCCTCGAACATAGGCCTATGGCGAACGTGGAGCTCATCGACCTCTCCAAGGAGATGATGCGCCTGAGCCGCTCCCGGTTCAAGGGCGACCCCCGGGTCAGGATGGAGGTTCACGATCTGAACCTTGGTCTGCCCGATGCATGGGATGACGGATCGTTCGACTCCATCGCGTCATGCCAAGTTTTACATTACATCGAGCCGGAGAACCGGGTGAGATTGTACAAGGACATCTGGAGCAAGCTGAAGGACGGTGCGATGTTCATCAACGGCGATCTCTTCAAGTGCGATTCGCCCGCCATCGACCGATGGGAGTTCGACGACCGCATAAGGTGGCTGATGCCCAGGATGAGGAGCGATGCCGGGGAGGGGATGACCTTCGAGGAGCTGAAGGCCTCCCGGCTGGAGTTCAGGAAGAGGATGGGCGAGAAGCCGGGAACGGTCTGGCAGTTGAACGAGGATCTGAGGCGCGCTGGATTCAGACACGTCGACCTTCTTTGGAAGAAGCAATGCTTCGCCATATTGGCCGCGATAAAATGACGTCAACGCTTCATGACCACATGATCGATGGATGATCGATGGAAAAAAGGAAAGGGTTTGGAAGGGGTTTTAGGAGGAAGTCATAGGGCAGCATCATCCTCTTCCCCGGTGCGGATGCGAACGCACCGCTCCACCGAGGTCACGAAGACCTTGCCATCACCGATCTCTCCGGTGCGAGCACACCTGACGATGGCATCGACCACCCGGTCAACGTCCTCATCGTGGACGACCACCTCTATCAGCGTCTTGGGCAACAGGTCCACCCGGTACTTCCCGGCGCGGTTGATGAACTCGAAGCCCTTCTGTTCGCCCCGGCCATGGACATCCATCACGGTCATCCCCGATACGCCCACTTCCTGAAGGGCGGCCTTCACATGGTTCAGCCTTTCCGGCCGTATCACCGCTTCGATCTTCTTCATGTCGTTCACCTCATGAGTAGGCGCTCTCACCGTGCTGCACGATGTCAGGGCCTATGCGTTCCTCCTCGCGCGTCATCCTCCAGTCGGGAATGACCTTGGTGATCGTCCACATGATGGCGTAGGTCGCCGCGAAGACGAACGCCCAGACCACTATCACTGCGAACAGCTGAATCCCCAGCAGGTCGATGCTGCCGCCGTACAGCAGGCCGTCCGGAATGGCGTCGTTAACCGCACTGGTCGCCAGGAGACCGGTCGCCACTGCACCGACGGTACCGCCGACACCATGGCAGGCCCATACGTCCAGCGCATCGTCGAAGCCCATCCGCTTGCGGAGGTGTATCGCCGCGTAGCTGAAGATCGGCGAGACCGCACCTATGGCCAGTGCACCGAAGACGTCCACGAAGCCGGCCGCGGGAGTGATGGCGACAAGGCCCACCACCGCGCCGGTGATCATGCCCATCACGGACGTCCGGCCGAGGTGCAGGTAGCTGATAAGGCCCCAGGACACGCCGGCAGTGGCGGCGGCGATCTGGGTCGTGACGAAGGCGTTCACCGCCACATCGTTCGCGCCGAGAGCGGAGCCGCCGTTGAAGCCGAACCAGCCAAGCCACAGCAGGGCGCCGCCAAGGACCACGAAGGGGATGTTGTGCGGCTGATCGACCTCACCCCTCTGCGCGGACATCCTCTTGCCTATGACAAGGGCCGCTGCAAGCGTCGCCGCGCCGGCTGAGATGTGGACCACGGTGCCGCCCGCGAAGTCCAGTGCGCCAAGCTGGTGGATCCACCCGCCGCCCCAGACCCAGTGTGCCACCAGGGGGTAGATGAGCGTTATCCAGATCGCCATGAAGAGCACCACGGTGCGCAGCTTCATCCTCTCGGCTATGCCGCCTATGATGAGCGCCGCGGTTATGATGGCGAACATGCCCTGGAACATCATGTACAGCAGGGGCGGGATCGTGGTCGGGAAGTACGAGAGGTCAGGAGGAGAGTTTCCAATTCCAATGCCATGGAGGAAGGCAAAGTCGAAGCTACCGATCAACCCTGCAGTGTCCGGACCGAACGCTAGTGAGAAACCGAACGTGACCCAGACGATGGTCGCTATACCCATGATGATGATCGTCTGCCCCAGAATGGACAGCATGCTGTTCTTGCGCAGCATGCCGCCATAGAAGAAGCCGACCGCTGGCGTCATTATCAGCACCAATGCGGCCGAGACGAGCATCCATGCGATGTCTCCAGTTTCGTATACCATCTGTTCACCTCATATACTTCGTCCTGAGGGACGGTCGAGGCAAGGCGACGTTTGTCGCCGACGAACACCTCGTATGAGATGTTTGTCTGCCACAACGCATGGCTGATAGGCAATAAAATAATTAAAGTTAATTATCTAGCAAATTTGTTTGTTATTCCTGATTATACTAGACAAATGTATGAGAAGAATCAATGAGGGCATCGCATTGATGGATCTTTACGTCATCTCAGTATCAGCCAACGGTGCTAGAGGCGGGAAAAATACGCGATTTGGGGCTTGGAACCGTTATGATGGAGATCATCTACACGAAAACGTCTCTACTCTCGTAATGTTTTTTTCAGCATTGTCGCAAATTCTGAATTTATTATTCATACTATGGCAAAACAATCGGAATTGAAATAATTGTGATGCCATAACTTACATGAATATGAAGCCACTCAGATATCGAATCGAAAAGAAGAGCCTGCCAAGCGGTGAATTGGGATATTACCTAGTGAAGGACATCCGGGTTGGAAGAAAGAAGGCTAAAGTTACCTCATACTTGGGTGAAGAGGCACCTAGGCCAGATACAATAGATGCTATAGTGAGGGAACATTATCTCAAACTCGAACTGAAAGCTGCGTACAAGAAGGCAGAACTGAGCAGCTCCCAGTATCTGATCGACTATCTGGATGAGAAAAAGGGGAAGGAACTGCTTGAATTATTGGAGAAGACGAAATACCTCTGCCTAGCGTTGGATAGCCTCCTTTATGATGATGAAATGGAGGAATATGAGAAGCAGTTCGAGCTCCAGTATGTTCACGGTACGACGTCTATCGAGGGCAACACCCTCTCACTTAACGATGTACGATTATTAATGGAAGAAGGGATAGCACCTTCTGGAAAGGATCTCAGAGAGATGCTTGAGGTCTTGAACTTCAAGGAAGTAAAGAAGTATCGCGATCATTACAAGAAAAAGGTCACTTTGGACTTCATCAAGAAGATCCATTCATTGGTGATGAATAACATTCAGCCCGAGTCGGCAGGGGTGTTCAGAAGAATAGATAGCATTGGAATATCAGGAAGGGATTTCCAGCTCACCCCGGCCATTGAGATCGAGAATGAACTGCAGGAGATTATCGATGAGTATTATGCAAGGGTGGAGAGTGGTTATTGTCCGTTCTTTGAAGCATTGGTGTTCCACCATAAATTCGAGTTGATCCACCCATTCACTGATGGAAATGGGAGAGTTGGTCGAGAGGTTCTCAATTACATGTTAATGAGGGAGAAATGCCCTCGTCTTCTCTTCCTTGGAAAGGACCGTGGAAAATATCTGTCTGCTCTAATGAAAGCTGATGATGGAGATTATGGCAGTATGATATATGACATGGCCATGTTGATCATCGATCAGAGATTGCATTCCGTTCAGAAACAACTCGATAATCTTGGAAGGTACAAGACGAGAATGAAGATAGAAATAAAGGTACCAGACTCGCTTATAGATTCTAACAACAAAGATGAATGGAAACCTTTCCTGAAGGCTGATTGATGAGATATGGGAAGACGATGATCTGGATCGTCTTTTAAAAGAATTGTATGAGGATCATTCATTGGGGGATGGAGACCTCCAGGAGGAGCTCGCAGATCTGCCCAGCCTTGACAAAAAGACCAATATTGACGACATTATGGCAAATGATAGCTCACATTACGCGAAACCAGCCTCTCAACAAATACATGAGACAATTCAAAAGTGTATAAGGTGTGGTACATCTGCGATGAGCAAAAATACAACATTCTGTCGAAAATGTGGCATCCCTCTTGTTGTGGCCTGCCCTCGATGTCGATCCCCCATTGGTCGTTCTGCCAACTTCTGCGGCTTTTGTGGTCTGAGGCTGAAGTGAATGAAAACTAAATGAGATAGTTCGTCTCCATTAATTATTCGCTATTAAGAGATAACTTCGTGGTTAAGATATGCTTAAGGATTTATTAAATATAATTTTTCGTGATTAATTCATTGCTATAGATGCAATATTGCTTACAATTCCTACAGATGCGATGTCTTAGAATCAACTTGATTCATAGCTCTTTACGATCAGTGGTTTCGCTCTCTCTAGATCATCTTTATCCCTGATCGCGATCTCCAGGTCACCAGTTCCATAATGCCCGATCCCTCGCATGTCTCTGGTGAATCCCGGTTGGAGTTCCACGCTCTCCGAATCGACCTTGACGTAGACAAGGATGACACGATTCTTGGGGTGAACCTCTACACATGCGAAGTTACGGAATCTCTTGAAGGCGAAGTAGAACTTCAGCGTCTTCATCTGCACGTCTCCGCCTGTGCTCGTGCGGGCTCCCCCTGCGCTCGATACTCCGGAGGCTGGCGGGCGGCACGCTGTGGCAGTGCATGAGGTGCGGGAGGAAGGTAGCATGACGACGATCGAGGACGCGCAGATCAGGGTGGCGAGGGCCGAGGACGAGAAGCAGAAGCTCCTCGAGGAGATCACGAACAACAAGAAGTACGGCTCCATCGCCGGGCTAGACCAGGTGTGCAGCAGGGAGAGCAGCGACAAGAAGGGCGGGGCCCGCGAGCTCCGGCGCAACTACAACAAGGCGACCAAGGAGCTCCGGCTCGCCAAGAGCGACCTCAAGCGCATGCGGAACGAGGAGGGCCAGGCCAAGAAGGGCGAGAACCCGCCGATCGATCCCGGCTATGCGGCGGCCATGTCCCGCCTCGAGGCCGCTCACAAGGCCGTTCACAGGCTGCAGCAGGATCCTCTCGCTCGCTATTGCAGCGTGGAGGACCTCCGGGCGAAGGCACGCTCGGACCCGAAGGCCAAGGCCCTCCTGACCGAGCTGAACCCTGCCATGAACGCCAGGAGGGACGAGCGCAAGAACGCTGACGCCATGGCCCCGAGGTACAGCTGCTGGAACTGCAGCTCGTTCTCGGTGAACAACTACGAGAAGCCGTGCAGGGATGATCAGCTCGATCCTGGCGACCTGCCGATCCTCGACTGCCCGGTGTTCGACGAGACCTATGCCTCCCTGAAGGCGCACCAGGGCGAGGCCATGGTGGAGGTCGAGGGGACCGAGGACGGCATCACGCTCAAGAACGTCCCGGAGGAGGTCCTCGAGGACCCCGGGGAGCGTGTTGGACTATATTTCACCAACCACGACCTGAGAAGGACCTGCGGGAGGATGATGTACCGGGCAGGTGTCCGGCTCGAAGAGATCTCAAGGATCTTCGGACATGCCGACACTCGCACAACGATCCTCTACCTAGGCCTCAACTTTGACGATATGAGCGATGCCATGAGAACCTATGCCCAGTATCAGAAAATGTCGCTTGAACCGAAAATGGTTCAAAATGAGCTAAGCCAGAGTTTGAGTGGACAGAGCGGGATTTGAACCCGCGGCCTCGACATTGCGAATGTCGCGATCTTCCAGCTGATCTATCTGCCCTTGCGAATCGGTAATGGCAGGATGGATATAATTCTTTGTGGTCGTCATTACCCCCATATCTAGTCTGGATGCAAACATCTCGCATCTTGTGATCCTCAGGTCCATCTCGGATCCACAACGCTCTAGCTCCGCCCTTCATGAAGGCATCGCCCGCTTTTTCATCATATCCTGTCTGTTTGATCCCTCTCTCTTTTTCGAGAAATATAATATCTATCATTCCCATGCCTGCTCGGCGGGAGGAGGGACAACAGGAGCTCATGCCGTATCGATCCTCGATCGCCACCCCATCCTGGCAGGCCCATGCATGACATCACATGAGGAGATGAGTCCCCCGGATCCCCGGATGGAGGATGCAGGATTGCATCTGCAGATAGCTGAGGCGTTCATCAACAATATGGTGGAAGGAGTGGGCTTCGTCAAGGTGGTCTTCGATCCGAACGGCAAGCCGATAGACTCCACGATTCTGACGGTGAACCCCGCCTTCGAAAGACATACGGGCATCAAGGCGGAGAACTTCGTCCAGAAGAGGCTGTCGGAGGTCGACCCCGGCAACGAGTCCGTATGGCTAGAGGGATACGAGGAAGTGGCACGGAGGCATGGATCCGTCTCCATCGAGAGGTACTCGAAGAACACCGATCGATGGTTCAATGTGGAGATCGTCCCCATGCCAGCCAAGAACATCTATGCGTTCATCCTTCACGACATCACGGAAGAGAAGAAGGAGAGATGGACCAAGGAGGAGAACGATAGGCGAAATCGCTATCTTCACGACCTCAATGATTCATTGAGGTCCATCGAAGAGCCGGAGCAGATCCTGATCAAGGCCGCTGAATTCCTCGCCGATCATCTTGACGCCGGCCGGGTTCAGTATTTCGTCGCCGAGAGAAGCGTCGAACCGAGCGATGTCTTCGGCTCCGTGACCGCCTCGTGCGGCCGACACCTGCCCCCGATGAACGGACCATTCTGCCTGACCGACCTGGGCATCGGTTCGGTCGACCTCCTACGCGGCGGAACGATGGTCGTTCGTGATGTTGCCGCCGACAGCAGGTTCGGAGCGGCGGAGATCGAAAGGTGCAAGGCTATCGATGTGAGCGCGCAGATAATCGTCCCCCTGATCAGGCAACGGGGCTTCGTCGCCGCCCTGATCGTCCATCAGAACGGGCCAAGGGATTGGACGCCATACGAGGTTGGGATCGCAAGGGAGACGGCCGAGCGGACCTGGGACGCCTTGGAGAGGGTCAGTGCGCAGAACGCGTTGAAGAGGACCAGGGAAGTGCTGGAGAAGCTGGTCGACGAGCGCACGAAGAAGCTGGCGAAGAGCGAGCTGAAGTATCGCACCCTGGCGGAGACGGCCAACGACGGATTCTGGTGGACCGATGCGGATGGCCGCATCACGGAGATCAGCGAGGGGCTGGCGAACCTGTTGGGTTACCAGGTCGATGAGCTACTTGGAAGATACTGGACGGACCTCATCGACATGGGATGGGCGGTCGTGGCACTTAAGATCTGGGGGGAGCGGGAGCCGGGGAAGGTCTCCCAGTTCGACCTGAAGATCAGGAGGAAGGACGGATTCTCCATATGGATGCAGATGAGGTTCATGCCCGTGACCGACGAGCACGACCGCTGCATCGGCACCCTGAACGCACTGACGAGCATCGATGAGCGCAAGAGGGTGGAGGAGGAGCTGAGGAGAAGCAACGAGGAGCTGAAGCAGTTCGCCTATGTCGCTTCTCACGATCTCCGGGAGCCCCTGCGGATGGTCACCTCCTATCTCGAACTGCTCGAGAGAAAGTATGACGGCAAGGTCCTCGACGAGAAGGCCAAGGTGTACATGCACTTCGCCATCGACGGCGCGCAGCGAATGCAGCGGATGATCGACGACCTGCTCGCATATTCCCGGGTGGACAAGCTTGGCAAGCCTTTCTCACCGGTGGAGATGGACAAGGTGCTGGCCACCGCCTTGAAGGACCTCGAGAGATCGATCGACGACAGCGGCGCCACCATCGTCAACGATCCCCTGCCCACGATCATCGCCGACGGCGACCAGATGGTCCTGCTGCTCGAGAATCTCATCAGCAACGCGTTGAAGTTTCGGGGGGACGAGGCCCCTAGGATAAGCATATCCGCGCTGCAGGTCGCCGACGAGTGGACCTTCTCGGTGAAGGACAACGGCATCGGTATAGATCCCTCTCAGATGGACCGCCTGTTCCAGATGTTCGTCCGCCTTCACTCCAAGGAGGAGTATGAAGGCACCGGCATCGGCCTGGCGATCTGCAAGAAGATCGTCGAGCGCCACGGTGGCAGGATTTGGGTAGAGTCGGAGCCGGGGGCGGGGTCCACATTCCATTTCACAATACCTGCAAGGAGATATCATGGAAGGACGGTCTGAGATCCTGGTCGTGGATGACAATCCCGGCGATGCGCTGCTATTGCATGAGGCGTTCGAGGCCAACGGGTCGAGCGTCTCCCTAAGTCGCGCGAGGGACGGCATGGATGCCCTGGGCTTCCTCCGCCGCAATAAATCGCATCCCACCCTTATAGTCCTGGACATCAAGATGCCTAGGATGGGAGGTCTGGAGTTCCTTAAGGAGCTCAGGGGCGATCCATCACTGAAGGACATACCGGTCATCATACTGACCGGTTCCGACGCCCCGGAGGACCGCAAGGCCGCCAGGCGTCTGGGCGTCACCGATTACAGCATCAAGCCAGGCAAGCTGGATGGATGGGTGGCGCTGGCGAGGAGGCTCGAGAGGATCGCGTGCACCAAATAGCTGGCGATGCGTGCAGCTTCGCCATCGGACCGTCACCCATGGTCCGGCTTGACGGATGTACCCATACGGATCGATCATGCACCGTTCCGATGGAGATCGGTGGCCGATGCCTTCACATCATCCCACCCCGCCGTTCTCGCCCTTCCGGGCCGGGGTCGTGATGCTTCGCGAAGAACAGAACGCGGCTCTCACCGCTTCTTCTTGGGTTTCTGACGAACGATCTTGCGTTTGCGCTGCAGCTCCCCATGCACATCCTCGAGATGCATGTGAAGCTCAGATATCGTTTCAAATTCCATGCCGCACTTGTCACATATCGTGTTCAGGCTTCCACTCATGTTTACAACTCATTGAACTGGTTCGTTCTACCATGCAGGCCACCGCCGGAATGCGACGTGGCCCGCTGGACAAAGGGGTACCCTTAGATAATAATGCTCCCCCTGCCGCTCGAAAAAGGCCATGCATCGCAGGTTTCACCCTTGCGAATAGGTTAGTATTTATAGTTAAACAACCTGAGTGCTCTTGTCACAAGTGTCCGCAAGGGCCCTTGGGGCTGTAGGTAGTAATAATGTACGGAAACAAGAGAGGCGGCTACAACCGCGAACCCAGAGAAATGCACGACGCGATCTGCTCCGACTGTGGAGCCCAGACCCAAGTTCCTTTCAAGCCGACCGAGGGTAGACCGGTCTACTGCAGGGAATGCTTCCAGAAGCACAGGCCCAGGGACAGGTTCTAAATCTCATCTAAACCCCTTAAACCCTTTAAACCCCTTTTCTCCCCATTACTTCTCCGACCTGGGAAGGGCGAATCGCCCTGTTCGGTCGTCACTTCATCAGTCCTGTGATCCTGTCGTCTATTCGCCGGAGCGTATCCGTCACCACGCGCGGCGGGCGGACCTCTAGAGTGAAGGCGTCCCTTTTGCACAGGTGGGTGCACCGTCCGCAGCCGCGGCAGCGCTCCACGTCCACGTTCGCCTTCTTATCGTTCATCTCTATGGCGCCGAAGCGGCAGAACCCTTTCCTGACGCATGCGGTGCAGCCATTGCACCTCTCGTGCCTTACCATCGCCCTGATGCCCGGCACCCTGGCGAACCGGTCCGCCAGTTCCAGGGGAACGCTGGCGAGGTCTTTGGCGATGTATTTCATATCATCCAATATCATCTTCACTTCCCTCGGCTTAATGCCGTTAATCACAACGTGGACGGTTACTTAAAATTCACGGACGTTCGCGTCATATGGAGTTCATGTTGGCGAGGAAGCGCCTGACGAACTCCCTGCTCTGCTCCAGCGTGTTGGGCATGAGCGGGCCGTAGGTGTCGACGACCTCCGCCCTCAGCACCTCGTCGTACATCCTGATGCCGCCCTCCTCGGCCATCTCCCTGATCTTCGGTCCGGCGGTGTTGTCGATCCACTTGGCCATCTTCTCCCTGGCCGTGGGATCGGTAGGAGTGCGCAGTTTCGTCTCGAACGCCGCTCCCGGCTTGCCTGCGTAGACCTTTCGGGCCTTCTTGATGAACCGCTTGGTGCGGAAGGTCATCTGCTTCATGCGCGTCGGCGAGCCTATGAGGATGAAATCGGCATCGGCATCGAACTTCATCGTCTGGCCGATGTTGACCAGTGCTACCTCGAGCCCCTGGGCCTTGATCTCCTCGGCCATGGCCTCGGCAACATGCCTGGTGTTGCCGTACACGCTGTCGAACGCGACGATCCCTTTCATGATGTCCACGCCGATGCCTTTCTACCTCTTTATCCCATCGGCCCCCTCACGCCTTCCTGCATTTCACCCCGATCCATGATGCATCATCGCTGAACGGACCGCTGGACAGGCCGGAGAACATCTCTATGTCAATGAACCCGTGGGATGACAACAGCTCCTTCATCATATCGGCCGTAAATGTATGGTCCCACATGTCGTAGACGGCGACGTCCTTACCTTCCTCAAGGACGATGGTGCGGAACAGGAAGACGCCACCCTCATACTCGAAGGCGCGCTGCAGGACGAAGTGCGGCCCGGGTCGCCAGAAACCGCCGGGGGAGAAGTACCAGTCCTTGTGGAACGGCCTGTCCCTCATGTTCTTCCCGGTCATCGCGTCAAGGATCAGTATCCCGCCAGGGCGCAGGGCGCGATTCAGCCGATGCAATACGTCGGAGCGATCGCGATCGTTCATCATCCCCAGTATGCCGTATATGAGCAGGGCGGCGTCGAACTCCTCCTTGAAGTCCATGTCGCGGACGTCCCCATGACGATACTCTATGTGCGTCCCCTCTCTTTCTGCAGAGATGGACGCGTGCTCGATGGCCGCTCTATTGATGTCCACTCCCACCACCGACATGCCGCGGGATGCAAGTTGCCGCGCGTACAGTCCCGGACCGCAGCCGGCGTCCAGCACCCGGGCGCCCTGGGGAAGCTGCGAGGCGATCCATTCCGCTTCCCTCTCCACCTCCTGCGGCCGGCGGGACGCCGCATCGGTGTCCGGGTCGAGGTGCAGATCGAGTATGCTGCGGGAGATGTGCTCGTCGTCCCAGAAGGACAGGTCGTCCTCGGTGTGGATGGGAGGGCGCAGGTTCAGCCCGTGCAGGTCGGCGCTCCATTCTGCCATGCCCTGCAATCGTCGATGGTGATATAACGCTCTCCCTCGCGCTAGTCCAAGGCGGCATCGCCTATCGAGGGCCCTACCGGTCGAGATGCGCCATGTTCCCTTGGATCAAGGCGGACAGGCCATGGTTCACCGCTGCCTTTCCAGTACCTGGGTCATGTAATCCGCGAGGCGGGCCAATGAGTCTTCGGTGCTCTGCTCGAAGCCCACCAGGGCCGCGGCCACTATGGCGGTCGGCGCGGCCTCCACTGCCTCCCATCGCCAAGTTATCTCGGTGCCTCCATCCTTCTCTTCGAACGTGACGGTGTTGACCGCCTCGAGCGGCGGCCCTCCCCCCATGTCCTCGATCAAGGTGGATGTGAACACCAGCCGCGACGGCCTCTCGAACTCTCTAAAGACGCCCTTCATCGGGAATGTTCTGCCATCGGCGTCCACCATGTTCACGCGGAAGGCTCCTCCCTGGCGAGGCTCGATCACCACCTCCCCTGCGGTGAAATCGCGCGGACCCCACCACACCCTGAGCTGCAACGGGTCGGTCCATGCCTTGAACACGGTCTCCCGGGGAGCGTTCAACGTCTTTGTCAACATGCGTTCCTTCCTTACCTCGGCGTGGATCCTCTCGTCCATGTGCCAATCTCCTCCGTCCCGCCGTGCGTCCCCTTCTGTCGAACGCCGCGGTCCGGTGACATCATATCCGAGCGTCAAGGGGATAATACCACGCCTGCGGGCGATGCAGTGCGGCACCGCATTTGATAAGAGATGAATGACATGGCATCGGGGAAGGGAGCGAATGGGAAGGAGGTTCAAGGATCCCGCCATCGGCAAGGACATCGAATCATTGGCAAGGGAGAGCGACCATCGCGCCCTGATCGCCTGGGCGGTCGAGTGCGCGGAACGCGTTCTTCCGTTGTTCGAGGAGCATTCTCCCAATGATCCCCGTCCTCGCAGGGCCATGGAGGTGTTGAGGGAGTTCGGGAGGACCGGACGGTTCAGCATGAAGGTCGTTCGTGAGGCTTCCCTCTCCGCCCACGCTGCTGCCAGGGAGTGCCCGGACGATGGTCCTGCCCGCTTCGCCGCCCGGGCCGCGGGGCAGGCCGTCGCCACCGCGCATGTCCCCACGCACGCAACTGGAGCCGCCTATTACGCGGCAAAGGCCATCGCGACGGTGCGCCCGCTCGATGCGGATGCGATCATCGAGGAAAGGAAGTGGCAGTACCGGCGCCTGGTCGAACTTATCGATGAGTTGGGTACTGACGGGGAGAAGGTCCGGTTGTTCCGGAGGTAGGTGCGTCCTTCCCGTCCGAGATTCAGGACGAGAGGGCCTTCCGGGCCTGCTCGACGACCCTGTCCGTCAGCTCGGGCGCGGCCCCCAGGTACCTGGTGGGGTCCATCGCCGCATCGAGCTCCTCCATCGTCATCAACGCCATGACCTCGGCGTTCTCCGACAACGCGACCTTCAGGTCCTTCCCTTCCGCCTCGGCGCGTATGGCGGTCTGACGCACCAGCTCGTGCGCCTCCTGCCTTCCCATGCCCTTCGTTGCAAGGGTCAGAAGGACCGACTCGGCCATGATGAAGCCTCCCGCCGAGCGGATGTTCTCCAGCATCCTCTCCTCGTTGACCACCAGGTTCCTGAAGACTTCGGTCATCTTGTACAGGATGTCATCGGTCAGCACGGCAACGTGCGGGAGTATGAAACGCTCCGCCGACGAGTTGCTGAGGTCCCTCTCGTGCCAGAGGACCATGGACTCCATCTGGGGCGCCAGGTAGGAGCGGACCACGCGGGCGAGGCCGGAGACGTTCTCCGACAACATGGGGTTCTTCTTCTGCGCCATGGTCGAGGAGCCCACCTGCTTGCGGGCGTCGAACGCCTCCTGCACCTCTCCGATCTCGGAGCGCTGTAGGTTCCTTACCTCGGTAGCGTACCTCTCGCACGATGTGGCGATGAGCCCCAGGACGAACACCATCTCCGCATACCTGTCCCGGCAGACGAGCTGGGTCGCCGCCTCCTCATGCCCCAGGCCAAGCTCCTTCATCACCGCCTCCTGGATCTGGAAGAACTTGGGGCCGAAGCCGGCGCCGGTGCCGATCGCCCCGGACATCTTGCCCACGCAGACCCGCTTGCGCATCTCCTTCACGCGCTCCCTGTGCCGGAGCATCTCCGAGAGGTACCCGGCGAGCTTGAACCCGAAGGTGGTCGGAATGGCGAACTGTCCATGGGTGCGTCCCATCATCGGCGTCAGGCGGTACCTCTCCGCCTTGTCGGCAAGTACGGATATCAGTTCGTCAAGGTCCTGTTCGATGATGTCGAGCATGGCCTTGAACTCCAGGGCCACGGCCGTGTCGACGATGTCGTTGGACGTGGCTCCCAGGTGAACGTACCTGCCAGCCTCCCCGGCCGCCTTGGACAGGGCGTTCACCATCGCCATGATGTCATGTTTGGTCTCCGCCTCTATCTTCTTGACCGTCTCAAGGGTGACGTGTTCCAGCGTGGCCTTCCGGGCGATCTCCTCCGCCGCCTCCACGGGGATGTCTCCCACGGCAGCATGGGCCCTTGCCAACGCTGCTTCTACCTGAAGCTTGGTACGGAGATTGTTCTCCTCGGAGAACACGGCCTTCATCGCACTGCGTCCGTAGCGGTAGTCGAGAGGACAGATCAACATGCAATCCTCAAACGCTAAAGCAGGCGAATTTATAATATTATGCTGAGCCACTCTCTATCATAAAGGACATACCGAATCGAAACAGGTTTATACTGCACAGCTAAATATTGACATTAGGATATAAACAGAGGTTGTTAAGATGGTAGATTCGGCCGCTCCCGAGAAAAACAAGGGGAAGGTTCCCCCGATCCTATTGGAGTTCATGCGTGCCCCGGGAGGGCATTCTCTTGTCGTAAAGGGAGACGCCGGAACAGGAAAGACCACCCTGGCACTGCAGATCATAGAGGAGATGGGCGACGAGCAGCCCGACTACTACTTGTCCACCAGGGTATCGGACGAGGCCCTCTTCCGACAGTTCCCGTGGGTGCGGGAGCACAAGATGAGGGACAACGTGCTGAAGGCCGCGAAGAGCTTCCTGCAGAGGACGAAGGAGAACGTGCCAGGGGAGCATGTGAGCCCCCGGGTCGCCGCGGCGGCCGGCAAGGAGCTGCTGGGCGTCCTGAACAGGACCGAAGGCGCCCAGATCGTCGTCCGGACAGAACTGCATAAGCTGGAAGGGCAGATCGAGGCGGGCGAGATAACCGAGGATGGGGAGGAAGGCTTCCTGGGCGACATAGGGGAGGAAGGCATCACGTTCGACATCGGGATGCTGCTGCCCGAACTGGAGGTCGCCTACGATATCGCGGAGACCAACCTGCCGAAGAAGACGCTCATAGTCGTCGACTCCATCGATGCCCTGTCAGAGAGGTACGGCATACAGGCGCAGAGGCTCGTGAACACCCTCCAGAAGGACCTGGTGGAGAACAGCCACACGAACGTGATCTACACCCTCGAGAGGTCGGGCAAGACCGACATGGACTACCTCGGCGACGGCGTCATCCAGATGCTGTCGGAGGACCGCGGGGGACGGAGGGTCAGGCAGATGGCCATCGAGAAGCTCCGGGGGCAGAAGGTGGAACGGTGGAAGTACTACTTCACGCTCGACGGCGGACGCATGACCGTCTTCGAACCTACCTGGGTACGCGTACCGGAGACCCTGCAGGTGATGCCCAAGGTGCCAGATGCCGACGATCAGACCATATCGTCCGGGAACGAGTCCATGGACCGCCACTTCGGCCGCATACGCCGCGGCTCCCTTGTCCTGTGGGAGTTCGGCCTTGACGTCCACCAGGACGTCGTGCGATGTTTGGAGCTGGCGATCATGGCCGATGTGCTGCGCAAGGGCCGTGGCGTGGCGTGGCTTCCCATGTATGCTACGGACTACGGCCTGGTGGAGAGACAGATGCGCATGCTGACCGGCATGGAAAAGCTGCCCGCCCTACGCATCCTTGACACCCAGGGCGACATCGCAGGCCAGTACGAATCGGTCAAGACGGTGGAAGGTGCCGACATCGCACAGGACCTGCGGTGGTCCGAGATGAAGTACATGATGGACAACGCCAATGCATCCGAGCCATACCTCAGCATGCTCGGGTACGACGCCATGGAGGCCATCTATGGCAGCGGGGTGTTCCGGAGCTCGCTGGAGCATATCGACGCCATGCGCCGCGGCGGGCATGTGGTGATAGCCATCGCATCATCCCGCTCCGCGTCCCTGGACGCGCTCAGGCAGCAGGCGAAGATGCACATACGGTTCGAGGACATGGGCGGATGCGTCATGGCCGCGGGAATGAAGCCGAACACGCCCTACATGTATCTGAACTTCGAACAGCCAGAGAACAGGTTGCCGGTGCCAGTACTGATACCGATGATCTAAAGGGGTGTTACTGTGGGTGATATTGATAAGAAAAGGTCTTTAAAAGAGACGTCGATTCAGCCCAGGATGGATGGGAGCGACATGCGCGATGAGGAATTGTCCAAGCTCATAGCAGATGATTATGCTGGCAAGATACTCACCGCGACATACAAGAACCCCATGTCGGTGCAGCAGATAAGCCGAACGTGCAACATCCCTATCGCGGTCGCCTACCGTAGGGTGGCCAAGATGGAGGAGCACAACCTGATCAAGTGCGTCGGCTACGAAGAGGTGTACCGGGGGAAGAAGGTCTCCTACTATCAATGTGCCGTGAACGTTGCCAGGGTGACGTTCTCCGGTGGCAGGTTCAATGTCGAGGTGGACCCTCTGCCCGAGTCGGAGCTGGTGCATGTCGGCGAGCAATCGGCTGAGAAGGCCTGAGCCAGCCTTCCTCCTTTCTACATTCTCCGCACCATATCGCCGATGCGATAAGTATTATAATGGCTTTGGATTTCTCCCATTTCAGAAATTAGGGGTGGGAGCGATCTATAATCTGCCGTCCATAGATATACAACGGTCATGTTCCATCGATGCCGCGGAGGCACGGTAGGATGGACATGCTGAAGACGACCCAGCTCCTCACCGACGAGTATTCGGTGAAGATCCTCACGGCCACCGTGCGGAAGGCCCGGTCCGCGCAGGAGATAGCACATCGTTTCGGCATCCCCATCGCAGCCTGCTATCGCAGGATAAAGGAGCTAGAGGCGGCAGGACTCCTGGTATGTCAGGAAAGACGGCTGTCGCAGCAGGGAAAGCGGGTGTCCTATTACATCTCGATGTTGAAGAACGCCTACGTGTTCTTCGAGGATGGACATCTTCGCGTGAAGTTCCAGTTGAAGACCGGCGGCGCAGATCGCTTCGGGAACGATTGGCACGAGGTGAAGCTGGAGCCTACCAAGAACGATGATGACATGTGATCACGGATCGCATGTCGGAACCGGTAGCGACCTAGGGCATCTGGCCACTTGGTGTGTTCTCTCACCGTACTCCAAAAGTAATATAAATGAGAGTCAGTATCTCCTTTTTTGCCAAGCGTTTTTTAAGGCTTGCTATTGAGTGTGAACGTATATGACTGAACTGTTGGAGGAGCTCGAACAGAAGCGTCACTTGCATAATCTTGAGGCTGAGAAGCATCGCAAAATCCGCGACGAGCTGAACGAGAAGACCCGTGAATGGGTTGAAAAGAGAGACGCCCTGAATGCCAAGGTCCGGGAGCTGGTGGATCAGGCCGCCAAGCACCGCGAGGTCCGTGACGAGATGAACGCCAAGGTTCGCGAGGCAAAGGAGAACCGCGACCATTGGAACAAGATAGTCAACGAGCTGAGCGAGAAGGTCGGAAAGATCAAGAAGGAGAACCTGCCCAAGAGCGGCCCGTCGATCTCCCGCCTGAAGAAGGACCTGAAGAACCTCGAGTTCAAGCAAATGACCTCCGTTCTGTCCAAGGACAAGGAGCAGGAACTCATCGAGCAGATGGCCTCTATCCAGAACCAGATCAAGGAGAGGGAGAAGGCCTACGAGTCGAACGAAGAGGTCAAGAACGCGGTTAAGGAGCTCCGCGAGGCCAAGGAGAAGGCCGAGGCTTATCACAGAGAGGTTTCCGAGTACGCTGAGAAGGCCCAGTCCGCGCACGATGCCATGATCGCCCTGTACGAACAGGCCGACGCGGTCCGCAAGGAGGCCGATGCGGCTCAGGAAGCGTTCGTTGCTAACAAGATCCGCGCCGACGAGGAGCACAAGCTCCATATCGAGAACATCCGCCAGGTGCACGATTACGACAAGATCATCAGCGGAATGAGGCAGAAGGCCAGGAAGGCCAAGAGGAAAGAGGACGAGACCTCTGCCAAGGAAGAGGCGGAGAAGATCTTCGACAGGTTCAAGGCCGGCGAGAAGCTGAGCACCGAGGACCTGATGGCCCTCCAGAAGTCTGGCTACCTCTGAAACCCTTTCCCTTCAAAACCCTTCCATCATCTTTCTCATTTTTCAAAGAATATAATAAAATAAAGGACATCCACAATCTATAAATACGTCAGAATGAATATTATGGATTGGGAAGATTAGGCTAGACGACAGAGTGCATCCCATCCCTTCTGACAGAGCTAGCCCTTCCCACTCTCTTTCTCATCCATCATAAAAGGCAGTGATACCTCTTGGATCCCATTTCGTTCGATGCGTCGGGCCTAGAACGCGAGATCGCCAGTCACTATTTATCCTTCCGATTGCCCAATCCATTTCATGAACTCGATCCGCTACGTCGATCAGATGGACCTGGACGGTAAACGGGTCCTGCTGAGGGTCGATCTGAACGTTCCTCTGCGCAACGGCGTCGTGGCCGATGATTCGCGCATCCTTGCCGTACTGCCGACCATCGAGCATATCATAGGGGAGGGGGGCATGCCCATCATCACCTCTCACCTGGACAGGCCAGGGGGGAAGCGCGTTCCCGAGCTGAGCCTCAGGCCGGTCAGCGAACGCCTGTCCGAGCTGACTGGCGATAAGGTCGCCTTCGTCGACGAGGTCACGGGGCCTAAGGCGGAGGCCGCCGCGTCCTCGTTGAAGGAAGGCTCGATGCTGATGCTCGAGAACCTGAGGTTCGATCCGGGCGAGGAGGTCAATGATGAGTCGTTCGCCAGATCGTTGGCGTCCCTCGCAGATGCGTATGTGGACGATGCGTTCGCCAATGCCCACCGTGCGCACGCATCGAACGTCGGCGTGACAAGGTTCATCGACGACGTGGCTGGAGGCCTGCTCATGAAGATGGAGCTTCAGGCGCTCGAGGGCGTCCTGGTGGCCCCCGAGAGGCCGCTGGTGGTGGCGATCGGGGGAGCGAAGGTGAGCAGCAAGATCGCCACCATAGAGCACCTGTCGAAGATCGCCGACCGGCTGCTGCTCGGCGGGGCGATGGCCTTCCCCTTCCTGAGGGCGAAAGGCATCGACGTGGGAGATCATCGCGCCGACGGCGAAGCGGTGGAGCGTGCGAAGAGGATGCTGGACGAGAGGCCAGGTTCGCTCGTGCTTCCAGAGGATTTCGCGGTGGACGACGGCGGCCGGAGGGAGGTGGACGTCACGGGCCTCCCGGAGGACATGAACGTCCTGGACATCGGTCCGCGCACCATCGACAAGTTCGCATCGGAGCTGAAGGCCGCGGGCACGATAGTATGGAACGGACCCATGGGCAAGTTCGAGGAGGAAGGTTTCGACGTCGGGACGAGGATGGTGGCCAAGGCCATCTCCGCCTCTCCCGCCTACTCGCTGGTGGGTGGAGGGGACACCAACGCCGCCCTGGACCGATATGAGGTGAGGGACAGGATATCGTATGTGTCCACGGGCGGAGGGGCCTTCCTGGAGATGCTCTCCGGAAGGGAGCTGCCGGCCGTCAAGGCGCTGGTGCGGCAGACGGTCAACGCTTGAAGGCGGCCGCCCGGGACGCCTTCTCCTTCGCCTTCGACAGTTCATCCGGCGATGCGAGATACCGCCTGTCCTTCACGGCATCCCCCTCCATCTCATACACCAGCGGGATGCCGGTGGGGATGTTGACGCTGGCGATGTCCTCGTCGCTGATGCCGTCGAGATGCTTGACGAGCGCTCTCAGGCTGTTGCCGTGCGCGGCGATAAGGACGTCGTCCCCCCGCCGGATGCAGGGGAGGGCCTCATCGAACCAGTATGGAAGGGTCCTTTGAAGCGTGTCCTTCAGCGATTCGGTCGACGGCAGCTCTTCCGGGTGCAGGCAGCGGTATCGTGGATCGTGCGACGGATGCCTCTCGTCCGATATGTCGAGCGGGGGAGGCCTCACATCGTACACCCTCCGCCAGGAGTGCACCTGTTCCGCCCCGTGCTTCCTTGCCATCTCCTCCTTGCTCAACCCTTGCAACGCGCCGTAGTGCTTCTCGTTCAATCTCCATGATCGATGCAGGGGCACCCACATCAGGTCCGTGACGTCCATCACGATCCAGGCCGTGCGTATGGCGCGCTTCAGTACGGAGGTGTATGCAACGTCGAACGTGAGACCCTCGTCCCTGATTCGTTCGCCGGCATTCCTTGCCTCCTCCTTTCCACCGTCGGAGAGGTCGACGTCCGTCCAGCCGGTGAACAGGCCCGCCTCGTTCCACTCGCTGCGGCCGTGGCGCAGCAGGATGAGATGCGTCAGGCCCCCGGGTCCCCCCAGTAGAGCCTCATGGCCTCATGGACCGGGGCGCGATCGACCGTGACGGCATATATGGCGTCGCAGAACCTCGCCGCCTGCTCCAGTGGCTTCTGGTGTATGTTCCGCCCCGTGGCGCTGCCTCCCGCGCCGGCCTCCATCTGCCGGTGAAGCCTTTCCAGGAAGGACCTCTCGTCCATGCGGCTTCCTCCGGAGCAGAGCACCTTGCTCCTTCCAGCCGCACGGACCACTTCCTTGAAGCGCGATATGTCCGAACCATCGGGGCAGTTCAATTTGACGAAGTCCGCTCCCAGGCAGGCGCCGGCGCCCGCCGCCCCGGCGACGAGATGCGGGTCCTTCTCGTTCGGCACCGCCCTCCCGCGAGGATACATCCACAGTATGGCCGTCATTCCCAGACGATGGGCGCGATGCACTATCTGGGCGGCCTCCGTGAGCATGATCGCCTCATGCTCGCTTCCAAGATAGACGGTGTAGCCGACGCCCACGATGTCGAGGTCGTTCTCGTCCCTCAGGGCCGCGACCTCGTCGACGGCAAGCCACTGCCTGCTCAGGGGCTCCGCCTGCAAGGTCTTTACCAGGTGCGTCTTGGAGTTCAGCTTCACCACGCACGGGACGTCGGGGTGATCGGCCGCATACCTGGCGATGAGTCCGAACTGGGTGGCGAACGCGCCTATCCTTCCCTTCGAGGCGATGCGGAAAAGGTGCTCGGGATCTCCGTCCTCGGGATCGATACCTTCGCCATGGAAATCGTCGTTCAGATGCTCCATCTTCTGGTCCCCGGCGAACAGCATCAGCCTTCCCTTGCCGCCGGTCATCCTGTCGTATCGTTCCTGAAATGCCTTCCTCTGGTCCGGCGGCACGTCCAGAGGGACGGTCGAACTGACATTGCCGCTCATACATCACCCTCCGAGAGGTCCTTGACAACTATGCTTGGCACCATGGCCATGATGTCCTCCCTCGTCGCCCTCGCCGTCCCGAGCTTCGTAGCGGTGGCGGTCCCGGCGGCCGTGCCATATACCAGGCAGTCCTTGAGATCGAGGCGGTTCGCGAGACCGTAGATGAAGCCGGCCACGGCCGAGTCGCCAAGGCCTACGTTGTTCACCTTCTCCACCTTGGGAGGTATCGCATGATACCTTTTTCCCTCCGCGACCGCGATCATGCCGTCCGCCCCCAGTGATACCAGGACCGTACCCACGCCCATGGAGCGCACCTGTTCGGCCGCCCGGATCACCTCGTACAGATCGTTGAGGGGCCTCCCGACCAGCTCGCTCATCTCCCGCCGGTTCGGCTTGATGTATTCGGGGCAGGCCTTGACGCCCGTGCGCAGGTTCTCGCCGTCCGCGTCCAGCAAGGTGATCGCCCCCTTCCTCCTCATGACGGTTATGATGCGGCGGTATGCGTCCGGGTGAACCCCTCGCGGCAGGCTGCCTCCTATGGCCATCATGGTCGCTTCCGAGAGGCCCTCTATCTTGCGGAAGAGCGAGCCGAGCTCGTAGGGATCTATCTTCGGCCCCTTGGCGGTTAGAAGCAGATGCCTTCCCTCGCCGGCCGTCTCGTTGACTATGATGTTCGTACGGGTCTCTCCAGACACCCGGACCATGTCCGTTTGAACGCCTTCATACTCGAGTCGGCATTCCAACTCCTCGCCCACGAACCCGCCAACGAAGCCCAGGGCCACGTTGGGGACGCCCAGGTTGGTCAGCACCCGGGAGACGTCGATGCCTTTTCCTCCCGGATATCGTGACTCCCTAGCGACGCGTGTCGTGCCGTGGAAGTCCAACCGCTCGACCCACATGGTGCGGTCGATGGCAGGGTTCAACGCCAGGGTGTAGATCATTTCTTCCTCCGCCCTTCTTCATCTTCGATATTCTTTTCCCGCTCGAGCGCCTCCTCCGTCCGCACGACCCTCAACGTTACGTTCATAAGCGAGTCTGGATCGACCGATATCGAATCGATCCCTTCCCGCACCAGGAACTCGGCTATCTCTGGATGGTCTGCAGGCGCCTGCCCGCAGATCCCGCTGTGGCGGCCGTTCCTTCTTGCTCCCCGAACGGACAACGACATCGCCTTCAACACGCCCTCGTCCCTCTCGTCGAACTCCTTGGCCAGTATGTCGGAGTCTCGATCGATGCCAAGCACCAGCTGGGTCAGGTCGTTCGAGCCGACGGAGAAGCCGTCGAAGCATTGGCTGAACTCATCGATGAGAAGGAAATTGTTGGGTATCTCGCACATGATGTACAGGCGCAGATCGTTCTCGCCCCTCACCAGTCCGTTGCGGCCCATCTCCTCCACGACCTTCTTGGCCTCCTCCACCGTGCGGCAGAACGGTATCATGGGCACGACGTTCCTCAGCCCCATGTCCTCCCGGACCATGCGGATCGCCCGGCACTCCAGGCCGAAGCCTTCACGATACTGGTCGGAGTAGTAGCGGGAGGCGCCGCGGAAACCAAGCATCGGATTGTTCTCCTTCGGTTCGAAGGCGCTGCCGCCGATCAGGGCCGCGTACTCGTTGCTCTTCAGGTCGCTCATGCGCACGACCACTTCCTTAGGGTAGAACGCGGCGGCGATGGTGGCGATCCCATGCGCGAGCGATTCGACGAAGTAGGCCTCGCCGTCAGGATACGCGGCGGTCAACCGCTTGATCCCCTCCAGCTCCTGGCGGTCCTTGACCTTCTCGGGATGCAGCAAGGCCATCGGATGGACCCGGATGTAGCTGCCGATGATGAACTCCAGTCGAGCCAGTCCCACCCCGTCGTTCGGTATGAAGGAATGGGAGAACGCCTCGTCCGGGTTGCCGAGGTTCATCATCATCTCCGTCCGTGGCCTCTTCATTCCGCCGAGGTCTATTCGCTCCACGTGGAACGGCAGACGTCCCTCGTAGACGAAGCCGTCATCTCCCTCGGCGCAGCTTACCGTGACGACGTCCCCGTCGTGCAGCGAGCGTGTGGCATCGTCCGTCCCCACCACGGCAGGTATGCCGAGTTCGCGGCTCACGATGGCCGCATGCGACGTCCGGCCGCCCTGGTCGGTGACGATGGCGGCGGCGATCTTCATGACAGGTTCCCAGTCCGGGGTCGTGCTGACCGACACGAGTATCTCGCCGGGGCGGAACGTCGACAGCTGGGTCTTGTCCGTTATGATCCGAACCTTCCCTGATGCTATCTTCGAACCTACGCTCCTTCCCTTGCTCAGCACCTTGCTTCGGGAATCCAGGACATGGTTCTCCAGGACGTCGACGGCCCGCCGGGATTGCACCGTCTCCGGCCTTGACTGTACGATGAACAGCTCGCCCGTCTCCCCGTCCTTGGCCCATTCGATGTCCATCGGCTCGGGATTACCGGACTTCCTGGAATAATGCTCCTCGATCTTGAGCGCCGACGATGCGAGCGAAAGGACCTCATCGTCGGTCAGGCAGAACCGCAGGCGGTCCCCTTCAGGCACCTCCACGTTCTCGGTCCGCCTGCCTGCCCCGCCATCGCTGTAGATCAGCTTCTTCTCCTTGTCCCCCCTCTTCTTCCTGATAACCGCTCTCGACCCCTGGCGGAACGTGGGCTTGAACACATAGTACTCGTCCGGATTGACAGCGCCCTGCACGACGTTCTCCCCGAGGCCGTAGGCGGCGGTGATGAACACCACGTCTCGGAACCCGGTCTCCGTGTCAAGGGTGAAGATGACCCCGCTCGAGGCGAGGTCGGAGCGGACCATCTTCATGATGCCTATGGACAGTCCAACGTCCATCTGGCCGAACCCCTGGTCGATGCGGTAGGCGATGGCGCGGTCGGTGAACAGGGAGGCGAAGCATCCGGTGCACGCCTCCCTGAGCGCGTCATGTCCGCGAACGTTGAGGAAGGTCTCCTGCTGTCCGGCGAACGAGGCTGATGGGAGGTCTTCCGCGGTGGCGGAGGAGCGGACGGCCACGTCGGTGTCCTTGCCGTACTGGTCGCACAGCCGGTCGTACGCTTCGGCGATCTCCGCCCAGAGGTCGTCGGGGATTCCGGCGTTGCGGATGAGCTCGCGGACCCTGCTCCCCCGGGACGCGAGGTCGGCGACGTCGTTCTTGTCGACACCGTCCAGGGCCCTCTCCATCTCTTCACGGACCCCGGTCTCGGAGATCATGTGCCAGTAGCCTTCCGCCGTTACCGCGAACCCGTTCGGGACGTTGACGCCCTCCTCGCCGAGCTCCCGGTACATCTCGCCCAGGGAAGCGTTCTTGCCGCCTACCGACGGAACATCGTCGATCCCGATGTCCTTGAACCATCGGATGTATCGAGGATGCTTCTCTGCTACGCTTCCCATCGCCTCCTGCATGATAGGGCACCATCCAAGCTCATGCTCTGACCTGGGCCTCCACCCGGGTGGCCCTCTTGGGAAGCCCCTTCCGGGCCAGGAAGGCCGCCGTGTCCACCATCCTGCAGGCGAACCCATACTCGTTGTCGTACCATGCCAGCACCTTCACGGTCCGGCCGTTCAACACCTTGGTGGACTCCGCATCGATGATGGAGGAGTGGGGATCGCCCACGATGTCGACCGAGACCAGGGGATCGTCGCTGACGGCGAGGATGTCCTTCATGCTCCCCTCGGCAGCCTTCCTCAAGGCAGAGTTGACCGCCTCCTCGGTCACGTCCTGATTCAGGTCGGCCGTGATGTCCGTCAGGGCGCCATCGGGTATCGGCGCCCGCACGGCGATCGCGTGCATCCTGCCCTCCAGCTCCGGGATGGCCTTCAGCGTGGCCTTGGAGGCGCCGGTGGAGGTCGGTACCAGGGACATCGCGGCCGCCCTTCCCCTTCGCACCTTCCTGGCCGGTGAATCGACCAGTTTCTGACTGGCGGTATAGGCGTGGATGGTGGTCGCCATGAGATGGTCGATCCCGAAGGAGTCGTTCAAGACCTTGGCGACAGGCGCGAGGGAGTTGGTGGTGCACGATGCGATCGATATCACCTCATGCTTCGAAGCGTCGTACATGTCCTCGTTCACGCCCAGCACCAGCGTGAGGTCGGCATTGTCCGACGGCGCACTTATGACGACCTTGGAGGCGCCCGCCTTGATGTGCCCGGCCGCCTTGGCACGGTCGCGGAAGGCTCCGGTGCATTCGAGCACGATGTCCACACCAAGCTTTCCCCACGGTATGCTGGCGGGATCGCTCTCCTTGAACATCTGGATACTGGTGTTCCCAAGACGGATGAAATCGTCCCCATGCTCCACCTCGAAGGGCGCTCTCCCATGCACGGAGTCGTACTTGGTCAGGTATGCGATGGTCTCGGCAGGATAGAGGTCGTTGGCCGCGACCAGCTCAATGCCCTCTGGAGGGTTGGTGACGAAGCGCCGGGCGATCATCCTTCCGATGCGCCCCATTCCATTAATCGCCATTCTGGCCATCTCATCATCTCCTTTGTCCGCTCCTTGGAAGGTCTTCATTAAAGAGGTTTACCGCCAGGGACGTGGAGACATCATCCTTCGGACGCCGCGAGAGGGCGGCTCACCCGGACCGGGGCCTGGATGCGGTGACATATTCGACCGGGACCCTCCCCTTGATGCTCCCTGAACGGAACGACCGGATGATGTCTATGGAATGCTCGAGCATCCGTTCGACCGCCTCGCCGGTGAAGAACCCGATATGAGGTGTCATTATCACTCGGTCCGATCCGATCAGGGGACTGCTCCCGGGATCGGACTCGTCGGCGATGACGTCGACGCCTGCCGCCCTCAGGTGGCCGCTGTCCAGCGCATCCTTCAACGCCTCCTCGTCCACGATGGGGCCCCTTGCCGTGTTTACCAATATGCTCCCCTTCCTCATCCTCTTCAGCGCTTCCCTGCCCATGAGGCCCTTCGTATCGTCCGTGAGCGGCAGATGGATGGTGATGATATCGCTGTCCTCCAGGACCTCCTCGAGCGAGCGGTACGAGAAGGCGTGCTCTCGAGCCAGGGCCTCGTTCGGGTACATGTCGTACGCGATCACGTTCATCCCGAAACCGCGTGCGATGCGTATGACCTCCGAGCCTATCCTACCGGTACCCAGGACGCCCAGCACCTTGTCGCGCAGCTCTATGCCTCGGAACGGGTGGAAGTCGAACCGCTCATCCTCCTTCACGGAGCGGTCCGCATCCACCAGGTCCCTGGCGCATGCCAGCATCAGGCAGAACGTGTGCTCCGCCACCACGTGCGGCCCGTATTCGGCCACATGGGTGACCTCTATCCCCTTGTCAATGGCGTGTCCGACATCGATATGGTCGAAGCCCACGCTTCTGGTGTTGATCATCCTTAGACCGGGGAGCGAATCGATGACCTCGCCGTCGACCCGCGTCCGTATGAAGACCGAAAGGACCGTTGCGCCCTCGGCCTCATGCACCAGTTCATCCCTGTCAAGGGGGTCGTCGAACATCACCAGCTCGTCGTCCGGGAACGCATCCCTCAGCCGGTCCTTCGCTCCCATGACCTCGGTGAAGACCATCTTCATCCTATCCCTCCGCCCCTGGGCCTGGCCGGGGCTGATGGTTCCTTCGAGGGCGACGTTAATAATGCTTGCCACCGTGAACGGTCTATCGCCTCAGGTCGAACTCCAGGGTGTCGCCTGCCCTGAACTCGCGTATATCGTCACGGTAACCGACCTTGATGGGCTCTATCTCCTGCGGTTGGCTGGTCAGACGTAGCCGCTCGTGGTCGATGTCCACGTTGATCCAGTGATGGCGGTAGTCGATGTCGAAGCGCAGCCGTTTCAGCTCGGCCGGCAGCCTGGGGTTGAAACGTATCACGTCGCCCCTCGTCTCCAGGCCGGAGTAGCATCTTTGCACGATATCGACCGTGCCGGCCATCGCTCCCAGGTGGATGCCCTCGTGCGTCGTGCCGCCCTGGATGTCCGATATGTCGCTTCTCAGCGCCTCGCGGAACAGGCCCCATGACGCATCCCTGTTTATGCGGGACAGCACCCATGCATGGACCACGCGGCTAAGGGTGGACCCGTGAGAGGTCCGTCTCATGTAATAGTCCACGGTCTTCCTTATCGTATCCTCGTCAAGCCGGTAGCCTGCCCGCTCGAAGATCTCGCTCAGCTCATCGGTCGAGAACAGGTAGAAGAGCATCAGGACGTCGGCCTGCTTCGACACCTTGTAATTGTCAGGGCTGTCGCCCTCTGCCTTCAGTATGCGATCCAGCCGATGGATGTCCCCGTACCTCTCACGGTACGCCTCCCAGTCAAGCTCCATCAGGTCGTCGAATCCGTCGAACTGGCTTATGATCCCGTCCCCGTGGAACGGGATGTACATCCGGCGGCTTATCTCATCCCATCGTGCAAGCTCCTCGTCGGTCAGCTGGAGGTCGGCCCATATGTCCCTGCGATGCGCTATCGGCAGCATCCTCACGGCATCGAGCGTTCTGGCCAGCGCCCAGGCCGCCATGACGTTCGTGTAGGCGTTGTTGTCGATGCCTGGAACATCGGAGCCGGGATAGCGCTCATGGAACTCGTCGGGGCCCATGACCTTCAGTATCTCATATCGTTCCAGCGCCGGGTTGTACTCGACCTTGCTGGCCCAGAAGCGTGCTATGTTCACCAGCATCTCCGCGCCATATATGGCCATGAAGTCCTTGTCGCCCGAGACCTGGTAGTAGTTCCACACGTTGTATGCGATGGCCAGGCCGATGTGGCGCTCCAGATGGGAATGGTCGGGGATCCATTCCCCCGAGACCGGGTTGAGGTGCAGCTTCTGCGCCTCCTCCCTCCCGTTGCTGCCGCTCTGCCAGGGAAACATCGCTCCCCGGTAACCGGCCTGATGCGCCGCCCATCTCGCCTCTGGAAGGCGGCGGAACCGGTACAGCAGCAAGGAACGGGTGACATCAGGGATGCGAAGGTTGAGGAACGGGAAGATGAAGATGTCGTCCCACATGATGAGCCCACGGTAAGCCTCCCCATGCAGGCCCCGGGGCGGCACTCCGGTGTCCAGGTCGATCGTGTTCATGGATACCGTCTGCAGCAGGTGGTAGATGTGCAGGTTGAGTATCTTGGCGATCATTCGCTGGTCCGTCTCCACGTGGATCCCGCATCGCTCCCATAGGGCGCCCCAGATGTCCTTGTGCTCCTTCAACAGGTAGTTGGTGTCCGGCACGCGCTCCACGTTCTTCACCGCTTCCAGCAGCGGCTCCGATATGGCCCGGTCCTTCGACGTGAAGATGGCGCATATCTTCTCGACGCGTATCGGCAGGCCTTCCTTGACCGGTACCTTCACGACCTGCCCGACGCGGCCTTCATCCTGAAAGTTCCTGCGCTCGACGTCCAGCACCTCTCCGTCCGCCATCACCCTGGTCCTGGCGGCCTCGGCGATGCTCACCCGCGACTGGCTGGTCTCCGCCTGCATCCATATGATGTCCCCCCCGGACACGCCGCACTCCAGACCGGTCAGGTGCTTGTTGTTCAGCTGTCGATATCGTTTCACCAGGGAGTTGTCCACGTCGCCGTCGATTGCCGATATGATCTCTAGACTGCCCGACCAGTTCTCCGGCGTGATGGTGGTCACGAACGCGCCGAAGTGCTGATGCTCCATGCTGACGAAGCGCTTCTGGTGAACGCAGGTCCTCCGTCCACGACCGTCGACGAACCTCACGCTCCGGCTCAGGACGGCGTTCCTCAGGTCCAGTTCCTGACTGTAGTTCACGATGCAGGCCGCGTCGATGTCGAACCATTCTCCTCCCTCGGCGCGGAACGTCAGGTACTGCCAGTTCGGGATGTTGACGATGCTCTCGTTCACTATGGTAAGGCCGGCTATCTCGCTCTCCAGCCGATTGTATACGCCCGCGACGTAGTTCCCCGGATAGTGGTGCTCGTCCTCATCCTTCTCAGGCGCCGAGGCCCTGGTGGCGAAGTAGCCGTTGCTTATGGTGCACAGCGCCTCTCGCAATGGCTCATCGTCCGGGTCGTATCCCTCGTACCGCAGCACCCAGTCTCCCCTTGCCGTCCATCTCTCGAACAGACCCGTCAGGCGCTCGAGGAACAAGGCGACCTCGTTGACGTCCCTTAGCGAGTACTTGGCCGCCGACTCGCGGGGGCGGTCGCTCACCACGACCGTAACGCCCGTGTCCGCCAGGACGCGGAAGGCGTCCTCGTCGGTCACATCGTCACCTATGAACAACGGAACGGTCCTGGCCCCGTCGGCCTTCATGAGGTCGAGAAGGAACTCGACCATCCTTCCCTTGTTCCAATCTATGTTCGGCAGCAGTTCGAAGACCTTCTTCCCGCCTGCCTTCCTGAGATCGGGGAACTCCTTCCAGACCTCGTCGAACACCCTTTCCAGCCGGGGAACGTCTTCCTCCTCTACCTGCCGATAATGCACGGTCACGGCGAACTTCTTCCGCTCCACCCATGCGCCGGGTATCTGTTCGGCCACGGCCAGCAGCGCCTCCTCCGCTTTCGCCAAGGAAGGTAGGAAAGGCTCGCCCTTGCCCCCCTCATGGTATGACCCTTCCGGCCCCAGGACCTCGAAGCCATGACTTCCGACGTAGGTCAGTTCCTCCAACCCCACCATCTTCCTGACATTGTCAAGGTCCCTGCCGCTGACGATGGAGACCAGGCAATGCTTGCTCAGCTCGGACAGGATGTGCCGCATTCGATCGGACATCGTCGCCATCCATGGTTTTTCGACTATCGGGGTCAACGTCCCGTCGTAATCAAGGAAGATCGCTGGCTCTCCTCCTGTCAAGGAACGGAATATCCTCTCGGAGCAGGACAGGGCCGAAGGAAGCCACCGCTCGGCCCTCCTCTCGCCCTCCACCACCAGTTCGGACAGGTCTCGGACCACTATGTCGGCACCATGGGCCTTGAGCTCTGCCGCCTGTTCCCCACGGTCCGCTCCGATGACCGTGGCGAAGCCTCCCGCGCTGCCTGCCTCCACCCCGGCCAGGGCGTCCTCGATCACCACCGCCCGGTCGGGCGAGACGCCCAGCCGTCTGGCCGCTTCCAGTATGATGTCCGGCGAAGGCTTCCCCCTGAGACCCAGTTCTTGTGCATCGTTGCCGTCGACCACCACTTCGAAGAGGTCGCCCAACCCAGAGCTCTCCAGGACCTTCTCCGCATTCTTGCTTGCGGTGAACAGGGCGAACCGGTAGCCGCGCGAGAGCATGTCCCGTATGAAGCTGACCGTCGTATCGTAGGGCTCCGCCCCGTACCGTTCAAGGTGTTCGACGAAGTAGTGGTTCTTCCTGTTGCCGACCCCATGGACCGTATGCTCTTCCGGCCCGTCGGAAGGATCTCCGTAAGGAAGGGATATGCCGCGCGACGCCAGGAACGATGCGGCCCCCTCATATCGCGGCTTCCCGTCGACATAACGGAGATAGTCGGAGCGTTCATCGAACGGTGTGAAGTTCTCGCCCGAGCGGGAGCGCTCCCGGAGCAGTTCGTCGAACGCGCGTTTCCACGCCGCGGCATGAACGCGCGAGGTGTTCGTGACGACCCCATCCATGTCCAATATGAACGCATCGATGCCGTTCAGGTCCAATCTGGGCCTTTCAGGCGCGATCCCTCTAACGACCGTGACAGAAGTGCTCATGTTCCATTCGCCCGATTACTATCCTGGGCATCAGCATAATCTAGTTTTCCCCCATTGGAGAATGCAATTGGCACTCCTGACACCTCTCAGGATGCGTCTGCGGAGCTGGATGCGTCAATATGTTGGGGGAAATCGACCCGGAAGGTGGTTTGGCGACGTGGCCTACAACGGCTGACCCCTCGAGACCTCTCCCCTCCGGATCAGCACGTTATATAGACGAACCTTGAGGTAATCGGTCACCAGCAACGCGATCACGCTCTGCGCCCAGATGAAGCCGACATATTCCAGAGGGAGCTGCGGCAGCAGTATGCCGAATGAGACGATGATGGTCGCGGTCAGCTGCGTCAGGACGATGGCCCATAGTAGCTGAGGCGCCGGTCTAACCGACCAGAAAGGACCCTTCGTGCGCGCCGCAAGAAGCACGAAGTGCCCGCCCACCGACAGTTTGAGATATATGAGCGATTGCAAGGCGGGAAGCTCGAGACGGAACACGTCCAGTGCCAGGTACAATACTATTAACGATATCGCCACGCCGATCGCACCCATGAACGTCGCCACTAGCAACAGGGTCCGCATGTCCCACCTCTCCGGCCTCATCGAATAGTTGACGTTGTCATACGCGATCGTGAGAACTGGCAGGTCGTTCAGAAGGGCCAGCAGTATGATCATCAATGCGGTTATCGGGTAGAGCTGGAAGACGATGATGGAGAGCGCGATGAAGACCAATACCCGAACCGTTTCCGATATTCGGTAGATCGAATAGTTGATCATCCTCTGGAAGATCTTCCTGCTCTCCACCACGACGTCGATCACTACGTCCAGTCCAGGTACCGTCAGGACGATATCGGCGGCCGATTTGGCGGCGTCGGTGGACCCCTCCACCGCTACCCCCACGTCGGCCTGCTTCAGTGCCGGGGCGTCATTGACGCCGTCGCCGGTCATGGCCACGATGTGGTCCTTCCCCTGGAGCAGCTTGACTATGCGGAACTTGTGCTCCGGGAACACCTCCGCGAAGCCGTCCGCCTGCTCCACGACCTCGGCAGCACTCTCGTCGGGCAGGTCGACGAAGCTGTCCGGCGTGATGATGTTGGTGCTCAACCCTACCTGTCGGGCGACCTCCTGCGCTATGGCGGTATGGTCTCCGGTCACCATCTTGATGTCCAGACCCATTCCCTTCCCCTTGGATATGGTCTCGGCCGAGTCGTCCCGAGGCGGATCGCGCAGGCCGATCAGCCCCCGCATCTTCCAGACCCCGCCCTCCTGACGCGCCACCCCCAGCGTCCTGGAGCCACGGGATGCCATGTCGTTGACGTCCGAACGCACCTGATCCCCTATACGGTCCTTCTCCTCGACCAGGCCCAGGATCACCTGGGGCGCACCCTTGGCCACCTTGAAGTCCTTGCCATCCCGCGACACCTCGGCCTCGGTGCGCTTTATCACAGGGTCGAAGGGGACGAAGTCATTGACGACGCATCGGCCAAGCTCACCCTCGATCCCTTCGATCGCGCCGCCCTTCTGCAGGACGGCATCGTCTATCGGGTCGTTGTCTTCGGCCCGTGAGGCCAGGACGGCGTCCAACAAGACCCGCCCCTCGTCCATGCCGCCGTATCCGATGACCTTGTCCACCGTCAGCCTGTTCTGGGTGATGGTTCCGGTCTTATCGCTGCATAGGACATCGACGCCGGCCATCTCCTCTATCGCCACGAGCTTGCTGACTATCGCCTCCTTCTTCGCCAGGGCGATCGCCCCGATGGCCATGGTGACCGAGAGCACGGCCGGCAACGCCACCGGGATGGATGCGATGGTGAGCACCAGGGCGAACTGCAACGTCTCCAGGAGGCTCTCGTGACGCAGTATGGCGGCGAGGAATACCAGTGCGACCAGCACGGCGGCCATCACGATCAGGTAGTTACCGATCCTCACGACATTGCGTTGGAAGTGACCAACGCTCCGGGCCTCCCCGACCATCTTGGTGGTCTTCCCGAAATAGGTGTCGCGGCCGGTGGCGACCACGAGGGCGTCCATCTCACCCTTTCGAACCAGGGAGCTCGAGTAGCAGATGTCGTCGACCTTCTTCTCGACAGGCAACGACTCGCCCGTAAGGGCGGACTGGTCCACCTCGAGATATCGTCCCTTGAACAGCCTGACGTCAGCCGGCACGATATCGCCGATCCGGACCCGGACGACGTCGCCTGGCACGAGCTCGGCGGCCGGCACATCCTTCCATGCGCCGTCCCGAAGCACGCGGGCCTCCGGCGCCAGTCTCCTCTTGAGCATCTCGATGGCATTGCCGGCCTTCCTTTCCTGGTAGAAACCTACCAGGGCGTTCGTGATGAGAAGGGCCAGGATTATGAGGAACTCCTCCCAATGGCCGATCGCGGCCGAGAGGCCCATGGCGACCATGATCATGAACGGAATGGGGCCCCAGAAATGACGGAGGAACTCCTCCGCCGGATGCCTCTTCCTCTCTGCCAGTTCGTTCCTGCCGTAGCGTTCGAGGCGGGCACGGACTTCCTCGCTGGTCAATCCACCCTCATCACTGGACAGTCTGGAGAACGCCTCGGCTGCCGTCTCCTCATCCCCGCGCCCTCCAGATCCTGGGATGCCCTTCTCGGGACCGACCTCGGCCATGGACTATCAGGTATTCCCTTCAGCAAGCACTATTTATCAAACACCCTGGTCCAGCAGCACTGTCCAGAGAGCATCATTATATACCGCCCGGTCCGAGGATGGATGACGAGCGCGAGACAGGTGGGGAGGCCATGGAACTGGAACTTGGACCATACAGGGACAGGGTCGATGCGAGATTGGAACGATGGGCGGAAATGGACCTTCCAGGCAGACTCAAGGAGAAGGACCTCTCCTTGTGGCGAACAAGGAAGGGGAGGGTGACCGATATGCTTGGATGGCTCTCCCTGAGGGAGTGCATGCGGTCACAGATGGACGACATCATCGACCTCTCGCGGCAGGCATGCTCCGACGGCATCACGGACGTCGTCCTGCTAGGGATGGGGGGATCCAGTATGGCTCCGCTCGTGTTCCGCAAGACCTTCGGGGTGGCCGACGAGCATCCCGACCTCACCGTACTGGACACGACCCATCCCGATGAGGTGAGCGATGAGGTGAGAGGGGTGATGGAGCGGATCGATCCGAGCGGCACGTTGTTCATCGTGTCCAGCAAGTCTGGCGGCACGATCGAGACGATGTCCCTGTACAATTATTTCTGGGACGAGATGAGCTCGGCCGTGACGGATGCAGGGAGGCACTTCGTGGCGATAACCGATCCAGGAACGCCTCTGGCGAAGCTTGCCTCCGGGAGACGTTTCAGGAAGACCTTCGAGGGCAGCCCGGACGTGGGAGGTCGTTATTCCGCGCTGTCCGCCTTCGGCCTGGTCCCGGCAGCCTTGATCGGTGTCGACGTGCGCTCGATGCTCGAGATTGCCTTCGATGCGTGGGAAGGCGCTGCCGCCTCGAACATCAGGCGTCAAGAAGGCCTGGTCCTCGGGGCAGCGCTGGGCGAGCTTGCGGGCGCGGGGAGGGATAAGGCGACCATCTTGACATCCGATCCGCTGCAAAGCTTTCCTCTATGGACCGAGCAGTTGATCGCCGAGAGCACCGGCAAGGACGGGAGCGGCATCATCCCGGTCACAGGCGAGCCGTGGCTCGATCCCAGTGCATACTCGTCCGACAGGACCTTCGTCGGCATCTCCCTTGTCGAAGAGGATAAGGTCATCTCGGAACGCCTGGGAGAGCTGGCCGACGCCGGCCATCCTACGATGCACATGATCATGGAGGACAGGATGGAGCTGGGCCGCGTCATGTTCGAGTGGGAGTTGGCGATCGCATCGGCCGCCATGATCCTGGGGATCGACCCTTTCGATCAACCGGATGTGCAGGCCGCCAAGGAGCTGGCGTGGACCATCGTCTCCGAGGGATCTTCGATGGAGCGAGGTGAGAGGGAGGTGTCCACTTACCATCTGGATGAGCCGGACGAGCTCATGGCTGCCGCCGAGGAATGGGCGGAGGGAGCTCAGGAGGGCGATTACATCGCGATACAGGCATTCCTAGGCTGCCGTCCAGAGGTCCAAGACGAGCTGGGGCGGCTGCAGGGGGACCTATTGACCGCGACGGGGCTGCCCACCACCCTCGGCCATGGGCCCAGGTACCTGCACTCCACGGGACAGCTACACAAGGGAGGTCCGAACACCGGGCTGTTCCTGCAGCTGGTCGATAGAACTGTCGACCTTCCTGTTCCAGGGGAGGGATATTCCTTCAGAGACCTGACCAGGGCGGAGGCCCTCGGCGACATCATGGTCCTCAACGAACGGGGAAGACGGACGCTTCGCGTCGACCTGGACGACGAGGGCGCCGAAGGTGTCGCGAAGCTGAGGGACCTCCTCAACGTGATGTTCCAGACCAGGGTCGTGAGCCTGCTGGCATGAGTGATCGCGGCGAGGCAGGCCTTCCACCGCATATGCCGTCACCGGCCGGGGTCAGGTGAACATCTCGCTGTCGAGATGATCGTGGATGTCATGAGGATGGGTGTGATCGGACCTGTGACAGCATCTTCCCGACGTCTTCGGTACGACGAGGGGCGATCCATTATGGTCGATTATCTCCGCATCGAAGCCATAGACCTCCTTGATCAGTTGCTCGTCTATCACCTCGATGCCCCCATAGGCCACGGCCTTTCCGTTGGACAGGAAGAGGAAACGATCGGAATAGTGAGTGGCCAGGTTGATGTCGTGCATGGTCATGATGGTGCACATGTTCCTTGACCGAACGATATCCTCGATCATGTGCATGGTCCTATGCTGGTTCGATATGTCCAGGCTGCTGGTCGGTTCGTCAAGGACCAGTACCTTCGGCTGCTGGACGATGGCCCGGGCGATGCTTGCCTTCTGCAGTTCCCCCCCACTTATCTGGGTGAGGTAGCGCAAGGAAAGGTGAGAGAGGCCAAGGGAGTCGATGATCTCGGACACCATGTCTATGTCCTTCATGGTGACGCCTATCTCGATGTACGGTCTACGACCCACGAGGACGGAATCGAACACCGTGATACGGGAAGCGGGAGAGGATTGGGGGACATAGCCTATGTACTTGGCCAGGTCCCTCCTGTTCATCGAGAGGACGTCCTTGCCATCCACCATTATCCTCCCCTCCTGCGGACGGTGGATGTTGCACATGCTCTTCAAGAGCGTCGTCTTGCCGGCACCGTTCGGCCCTAGGATGGAGATGATCTCTCCTTCATTGACATCGAACGTGATCCCGTCCAGCACCAGGTCGTCCCCGTATGAGAACTTGAGGTCCTCGACGCTCAGCATCATTTCTTGTACCCCCTGAGAAGGATTAGGAGGAACAGGGGCCCTCCGATGGCCGATGTTATTATCCCCACCGGTATGACGATTTCGAACGCGTAGGTGCCGACGACATATGCCAGCATTAGCACGATCGCCCCCATGACCATTGAGCCCGGTAGGGAATACCTGTTGTCGTTCCCGATCAGGCGCTTGACTATATGTGGTCCGACCAGCCCTATGAACCCGATCACGCCCAGCACCGACACCACGGTCGCTGTCAGCAATGCAGACAGGGTAAGACCGACCATCCTGGTCCTGGGGATGTTCACGCCCAGTCCGCATGCTACCTCCTCACCGACCTCCATGGCATTGTAGTCCCATCTCTTCAGGAAATAGTAGAAGGAAACGATAAGCAGCAGGATGAAGATGATGGTGAGGTTGTCCCATGTCACCTTGGCCAGGCTTCCGAACTGCCAATAGACTATGGCCGAGATGGAGACATCATCGGCGATGTACTGCATGAATGCCAGGCCTGCGCTGAATATGGAGGATATGGCCAGGCCGGCGAGAACGATGGTTTCCGGCTTGCTGTCGGTGAACTTCACCATCGCGATGATGAACAGTACGCTGATGATGGCGAAGAGAAAGGCCGACAAGGTAACGATGATGGGATCGTTGATGAGAGGGTACGCGGCAACCTGGCCGATTATGAGTCCACCGTTAAGGTACAGGATCCCCAGCGCCGCTCCGAAGGCTGCGGCGTTGGAGACGCCAAGGGTGAAGGGCGAGGCAAGAGGGTTGCGCAATATGCTTTGCATGACCACTCCCGCCAATCCCAACGCGGACCCGGCCAGGATGGCACCGACGATGCGGGGCAGACGCAGGGACCAGACAACAGTGCTGTTCCAGGAGTCGTCCGGGAAGAGGAGATATGACAATATGTCTCCGTAGCTAAGGTCCGTGGCACCAAGATGGATGGTATAGATGCTCAGTATGGTGAGGAAGACCACTGCGGATGCGAGGAACAGCACCTTCTTCCCATGATGCCTGAGATACTCATGCCTGGTCCTGGTGGCACCGTCCGTCCCAACGTCTGTTGCTAATATGTCGCCCACGTCGATCACATCATGTCAATGAAAAAGGGAAGGTTTTGATGCCGCTGTTCATGCGGCAACGAACCGATACCTGCTGTCATCGATCTTGTCCACCCTGACCCTGCCAAGCAGCGGCATCTCCTGTCCATTGTTGTCGGACTTTTCATCGAAGAACTCCTTCATGGAGTCGAAGACCTCGGTTCCGGCATCCCCGTAGTAGGCCTCGAAGACCTCCACTATCCTTTTCTCGACCTCGTCTAGGGTCAGGGTGCCATAGAGCAGATGGGCCAGATAGTAGGCACCGGCCAGCACGCAGTCGTAGTTGGCCATGTCCCAGACCATGGGCATGGTTATGAAGATGGGTATGTCGTTGCCCGGATCGTCATCGTTGTTGATGTCGTAAAGCCACTTCATGACCGTCTGCGAGTTCACCGTGTCCAATTTGTCCGAGGACGAAGGGTCGATCACGATCATGTCGATGTCCAGTTCGGCCACTTCCTCTGGATCCATATCGACTCGATCCACGTTCTGGTTGCCATCATAGGCGTTCTTGCCATCCACCAGATCCAGGGGCAGATATGTGGGGAAGGTGGTGGTCAGCTCGTTGCTTCCCCGTATGGTCAGTCCGGCCACGAAGACGCTCTTCTTCTCCGGAGTGACATTTATCAGGCTACGGATGTCCGCGAGGATGGCGTTCACATCGGCGATGTGCTCATCGGCACGCTCCGGCTTTCCCACCATGTCTCCGATCAGCTTGACCGTATTGACGTACCAATCGGAAAGGGTGTGATCGTCCTTCCAAAGCTCGTGAAGGCTCTGGGGCCATATGACGATCAGAGGGAAGCTTTTGGCAAGTATGTCACAATTATCCTTATAGTTCTCATATACCGTGGACTGCACAATTATCAGGCTGGGACCCTTCTTGCCTATCTGTTCCACGGTCTCTGCTTCCAGGGCATTGTCGGGATGATACCTGTCAGGCGTGAATTCATCATAGGGATAGGCGTAGGAATACGCTCTCCCGTGTTTCAGGTCGGTCACGTCACCTTGATCCACCTCGATGACCTTGTCATACATGTCGAATATCGAGAGGAACCTGAGCGGTCCACCGCTACCTATGGTGACTATCCCGTTGTCCAGGTTCTTGGGTATGATGACCTCTCTCCCCATGGCATCGATCCTTGTCTCGCCTGCCAAAGGATTGTCCTTGTTCGAATCCCCGACTAGATCGAGGACGAACGCTATGCCGACCCCGGAGATTACCAATATCGCGACGATGGCCACCGCGATGACCTTGTTGCCCATGGCGGGGCGAATGACAATCAGGTATTAAGAATATTACGAATTTTAATTTCGTAACACGCAAGCAACGTTCGCGTATTCCTTCAAATATTCGAGCAGGATGATGAACCTGAGGTCTCTTGATGTACGATGACGATTGGGAACGATGTGTCAGCTTCCATGGACATGCCTGTCCGGGATTGGCGATGGGGTATAGGGCGGCGCTCTACGGTCTGGAATCGCTTGGAATTCCCAAGTCTAGAGCAAGGGATGAAGAGATAGTATGCATCTCCGAGAACGAGGCCTGCGGCGTCGATGCGATCCAACTGCTGACGGGATGCACCGTCGGGAAGGGCAACCTTCTCTTCCTGCCCCTGGGAAAGATAGCCTATACCTTCTTCGACCGCTCTACCGGCAAAGGGGTCAGGATCGTATCGCGTCCGTTCGACCGGAACGAGGATCGGGAGAAGGCGATGCGACATATCCTTACAGCGAAGGCGGAGGACCTTTTCGAGAACAAACCTCCCCAGACGGTCGTTCCCGAGAAGGCGAGGTTGTTCCTCAGCGTCCAGTGCGACGAGTGCGGTGAATCGTGCAGGGAGGACCGCGCAAGGTTGCACGAGGGCAAGGTCCTATGCCTGCATTGCTTCAAGCCATATGATCGCGGATGAGGTGCTCGACGCCTCTTGATTACGCCATGTGGGCCGGGATTGCGAACCTTCTTTCCCCTCTTCGATATGTCCGTTCAGCCCATGCACCGATGTCCGGTCGGCGACCTCCAGCGAAGGGGCCGACGACCAGTCCTCCTATATGGTAAGGATTATAACGGTCCTATGCTCTCCGCACACAGGGTGTTCTAATGGTTCTGGAAGGGCTTGGCCAGTCGCTCCGCGGCGTATTGAAGAAGATCGCAGGGGCCAGCCACATCGACGAAGCGCTGGTGAAGGAGATCACCAGGGACATCCAGCGCGCCCTGCTGCAGTCGGATGTCAATGTCAAGCTGGTGCTCGAGCTGACCAAGAACGTCGAGAGGAGAGCGCTCAACGAGAAGCCTCCCGCCGGCACCAGCCCCAAGGAGCACGTCATCAGGATCATCTACAACGAGCTTACCAGCATCCTCGGCGAGGCAAGGCCTTTGCCCATCGCCAAGCAGACCATCATGATGGTCGGCCTTTACGGCCAGGGAAAGACCACCACCACCGGCAAGCTTGGCCGTTACTTCAACAAGAAGGGGCTTAAGGTGGGGGTCATCGCCGCGGACGTCTATCGTCCGGCCGCCTACGACCAATTGAAGCAGATCGCCGAAAAGGTAGGCATCTCGGTGTACGGCGAACCGGGAGTGAAGGATGCCGCAAGGATAGTGGCCAATGGGATGAGGGAGTTCCAGTCGATGGAGGTCATCATCATCGACACCTCCGGCAGGCACTCGCTGGAAGCGGACCTCATCGATGAGTTGAAGCGGATCGCCGACGTTGCGAAGCCGGACGAGCGCATTCTAGTCCTGGACGCATCGGTGGGACAGCAGGCCGGGCCACAGGCCAAGGCGTTCCATGATGCGGTGGGTGTGACGTCGGTCATCATCACCAAGATGGATGGTACCGCAAAGGGAGGAGGCGCCCTTAGCGCGGTCGCTCAGACCAATGCCTCGATAGTCTTCATCGGTACCGGCGAGCATCTGGTCGATCTCGAACCGTTCGATCCGACCAGGTTCATCTCCCGGCTCCTTGGCATGGGTGATCTGCAGACGCTGCTGGAGGCGGCGAAGGAGAACATATCCGAAGAGCAGGCGATGGAGACCGTCAAGAAGATGATGGGCGGGCGCTTCACCCTCAAGGAGATGTATTCCCAGATGGAGATGCTCACCTCCATGGGGCCTCTCCAGAAGATAATGAGCATGCTGCCCGGCATCGGGAACATGCAAGATAAGCTGGACATGGAGCAGTCCCAGGCCAAGCTTCAAAAGTTCAAGGTCATCATGGACTCCATGACCGACGAGGAGATGGAGGACCCAAAGATCATCAAGTCATCGCGCGTCAACCGCATCGCCCGGGGCGCAGGTGTCGATACTAGGGACGTACGTGAACTGCTCAGGCAGTTCAACATGTCCAAGAAGGCCATGAAGGGGTTCATGGGCAATCGTAAGCTACGCAAGCAGCTGATGAAGCAGTTGTCCTCGGAGGACATGGCGGCGTTCAAGGACCAGGTGAATCCGTGAGGCGCTTCGTGGTGGTAGGCCACAAGGCCGTCACTTCGGGGGATTTCAAGCTGGACGACCTTCCTGGCTCCGCCGGTCGCATGGACATCCTGCTAAGATGCGTGAACTCCGCCCTCTTCCTCTCGCACGGCATCCGCAAGGATGCAGAAATCCACCTCGTGCTTCAAGGCGAACCCGATCCGCCGTTGACCGTCAGGATAAACGGGGCAGAGGTGCGTTACCTGAACCCCGACGAGCGGTCCACCGGCGCCCTGGTCCGCAACGCCATCCTCAAGGCTGACGCTGGAGAGGTGAGGAGTTCCCCTGGCATATATATATCCAGGCGCTCGTTCGCCGACGTCATCGCCGACCTGGCCACGAGGAGCGAGCTCGTGTACCTCAAGGAGGACGGCGAGGACGTGAGGGGCAAGCGGTTCGAAGAGGACGTCACCTTCGTCCTGTCAGACCACCAGGACCTTACGCCAGAGGAGGAGGCGGTTCTCCTTGCCCACTCCCCATCGGTCATTCGCCTGGGCCCGCTGTCATATCACGCGGACCACTGCATCGTGATCATGAACGTTGAACTCGACATGCGCGCCTAGGGCTGGACGCCGCGCCGGGCAACGCTTTTAACCTAAACTCGCGATGGAGTCGACATGACCGAGAAGATCCCCCAGCATCGCCATTGCGCGAAATGCAACAAGGCGTTCGTGGGCGAGGGGCGCTACTGCTCCACCGAATGCGGGACCGCCTCCGAGGCGGACCTGAAGAGGCGAAAGAGGCAGTTGCTGTTCCTTTACGTCATGAGCTTCATCGTATTGATTGCCGCCCTGGTTGCCGTGAACCTATGAAGGTGGGCGTCGGCGGGACATTCAACATTCTGCACAGGGGCCACCGCGCCTTGCTCGACAAGGCGCTGGAGATCGGCAGCGGGGTCGTGGTTGGCATCACGTCCGACCGGTTCGCCCTCGAAGGGAGGGAGCGCATCCTGCCCCTCGAGGAGCGCATGTCGGAGCTTGAAGCGTACCTTCGCGAGAAGGGAGGCAACTGGAAGATCTCGGTCATAGACGATGTGGCCGGAGGAACGGCGGAGCGCACGGACATCGGGGCCCTGGTCGTCTCTCCGGAGACGCGCCCGCGGGCCGAGGAGATCAACAGGCAGAGGGTGGCGAACGGACTTGCCCCCCTCCTACTGGTGCAGGTGCCGCATGTCCTCGCGGAGGATGGTACGCCCATCAGCTCCAGCCGCATCCTCGCCGGTGACATGGACCTCGATGGGCGCATGCTTCGCCCCATCCGGGTCATGGTCGGCTCTGACAACCCGGTCAAGTTGGAGGCGGTCCGCAACGTTCTGTCGAAACTGTTCAGATCCCTTGAGGTGGAATGCACGCCCGTCGCCACGTCCATGCCGGAGCAGCCCTTCGGGGAGCAGACCAGGCAGGGCGCGATAGAAAGGGCGAAGGCGGCGCTGGGCGAAGCGGACTTCGGCATCGGCCTCGAGGCCGGGGTGTTCGAGACGGCCGACGGCCTGTATGATGTTCAATACTGCGCCGTGGTGGACAAGCTCGGCAATGTGACGGTAGGCCATGGCTCAGGGTTCAAGTATCCGCCAGAGGTCGCAAGGAAGGTCCGCGAGGGCTGGACGGTGGGCCGCTCGTTCGCCGAACTGTACGGTCAGGAAGGAGCTGGACGAAGGGAAGGCGCCATAGGTTTCCTGACGAAGGGGCTGCTGGACCGGACCTCGCTTTCGGAGCAGGCGGTCATGGCCGCCATGGTGCCCCGCATCCGCTGGGAACTGTATCGATAGATCGGGTCGCCGTGGGCGAAGCCCACATCATCGCCGCTGGGTCGATGGCGTTCGCTCGGCGATAACGAACGACAGCGCGTCTCTACGGATGGTACTCCTTGATCCTCTCGGCCATGCGCAGCAGGCGTTCCTGCACCATGGCGTTGATCGTTCCCGGCGGGTAGCTGCCGTCCTCGTTCCGTACGCCGGCCTCCACGCCGGTAAGCACCTCGATGCCCTCATCGATCGTCGCCACGGGCCATATGTGGAACCTTCCCTCCCTTATGGCCTCGACGACCTCCTCCTTGAGCATGAGATTGCGCACGTTGCTCTTCGGGATCATGACGCCCTGCTCGCCGGTCAGCCCGACGAGCTTGCACACCTCGAAGTAGCCCTCCACCTTCTCGTTCACGCCTCCGATGGCCTGCACCTCGCCCCGCTGGTTGACCGAACCGGTGACGGCGATGTACTGCTTCACCGGCACCTCCGACAGGGCGGAGAGGAGAGCGTACAGTTCGGTGCTCGATGCCGAATCGCCGTCCACGCCGGAGTACGACTGTTCGAAGACGAGCCGCGCGGAGAGGCTGAGAGGGGCGTCGATCGCGTACCGGGAGTTGATCAGACCGCTCACGATCAGCACCCCCTTGGTGTGGGAGGTTCCGGACAGCTGGGCCTGCCTCTCGATGTCTATGATGCCTTCACGCCCGACCCCGACGGTGGCGGTGATGCGCGATGGCCTGCCGAATGAATAATCGCCAGTTGAAAGGACCGCCAGCCCGTTCACCTGGCCTACCTTTGACCCCGCCACATCGATGAGCAGGGTGCCATCGTGTATCATCTCCACGATCTTCTCCTGGATCATGTTGGACCGGTACACCCTCTCCTCGATAGCCCTCCTGATGTGGCCGCCGTTCAGGACCTTCACGCCATCCAGGTCGGCATAGTAGTTCGCTTCCCTTATGACGTCGGCGACCTTTGCGAACTGCGTCGTCAGCTTGTTCTGGTCCCCCGCTATCCGGGATGAATGCTCGACCAGGGCGGCAAGGGCGCTGGAGTCCAGGTCGTGGAGGTTCTCCCGCCGGCACAGGGCGCACACGAACGACGCGAACAGGTCGAGGTTCTCCTTCGTCCTCTCCATGGTGGTTTCGAACTCCGCCTTCACCTTGAACAGTTCCCTGAAGTCCGGGTCCATCGTGTACAGTATCTGGTACACCTGCGGTGAGCCGAGGATGATGACCTTTCCGTCGAAGGGTATCGGTTCCGGCCTCAGCGTCTTCGTGACCATGTATCCCATCCTGGCCACGGGGTCCTCCATCTCCAGCCTCTCCGAGGACAGCATCTGCTTGAGGCCTTCCCACACGAGGGGGTCACGGAACATCTGCTCAGCCGGTATGACCAGGAAGCCTCCGTTGGCCTTGTGGGCGGTTCCCGCCCTCACCATGGTATAGTCGGTGATCAGCGCGCCCATGCGCGATTCCCTCTCGGAATAGCCGAACAGGCGGATGTACGTGGGGTTCAGCTCGATCTCCGCCGGGGCCCCCTTGGTCTGGGAGTTGTCCACCACAAGGTTGACATGATAGTTGCGTGTCGGGTCGATGGGGATGTCCTTGGGAGGGGCCAGGAACAGCGGCAGGGACTCGAGGATGTCGTTCTCCACCTCATCGATGTAGGTGTCCACCTCCTCTATGCCCTTGAACTGCTCCCTCATATCGTCCAGGTACGGGGATATGGCGAACCGGGCGATCTCCTTGTTCATCTCCGACATTTCCTTGTCGGCCTTCTTGGCGATGTCCCTGAGAGGCCTGAAGGCATCGCCGATGCGGGCGTTCACCGCCTCCCTGGCCTGGTTTATCTGCTTCTGCAGCGCCTCCGGCAGCTCGAGGAACTCCTGGTCCGTCAGAGGCCTCCCTTCCACCAGCGGCACCAGGGCGAATCCCGCCGCGGTCACCTGGATGGAGAATCCGGAGTCCTTGGCCATGCGGTTGATGCTTGCTATGATGTCGTTCCTCTCGCGATTCACCTTCTGCATCACGGCGTCCCTTCGTTTGGAATAGTCCTCGCCCTCGAACGCCTCCCTCAGCGCCACCGGCACATGGCCGACGAACTCCTCCATGGCCTTCTTCAACTCCATCCCCTTGCCGGGCGGCAGGCGGATGGCGTTGGGACGAGCGGAATCCTGGAAGTTGTTGACGTAGCACCAGTCCGACGGAGTGGGCCGCTGGGCGGCCAGCTCGCGCACGAAATCGATGATGGCCGTCTTGCGGCCGGTGCCCGGCAGACCGGACACGAACACGTTGAACCCCTTCCGCTCGATGTTGAGGCCGAACTGCAGCGCCCGCACCGCCCGGTCCNNCTTCAGCTCTATCCCCTTGCCAGGCGGAAGCCTGATGGCGTTGGGCCTCGAGGAATCCTTGAAGTTGTTGACATAGCACCAGTCGGACGGGGTGGGCAGCTTCGCGGCCAGTTCCCTCACGAAATCGAGGACGGCCGTCTTTCGCCCGGTGCCCGGCAGGCCAGACACGAATACGTTGAACCCTTTCTTGTCGATGTTGAGGCCGAACTGAAGCGCGCGCACCGCACGGTCCTGTCCGATTATCTGCTCCAATGGCGTAAGTTCAGCGGTGGATGCACAGTCGAACACCATCTCAGGGCATGCGTGCCTTGCCTGCTCAGCGCTCAGCTTCTCGACCATGATATTCGATATCGTATTGGACCTGGGAAATATCATGGTATCGGGCACGAAGGGGCCATCCACCTGGTCACGAAGATCAGCCATACGATGTCCACGCTCATGAGCACCGCGGCCGGCAGGGCGGCCTGAGGACCCAGCAGCGCCATGGCCATGGCCGCCGCCATCCCAGTGTTCTTATGCGTGGCGAACAGCGCCTCCGGCACCCGCCGCTCCCTTGGCACGCCCATCCGGCGTGCGATGGCATCGTATGAGATGCCGACCCCGAACGTGCGGATCACGCCGACGACCAGGAGAGAGGCGAGCAGGACCGGCTCGCTGAAGAAGACGCTGCGATTGGGGCCCACGACCGCTATCACCAGTATGGCGAAGGCGATGTTGATCGCTATATGCCTGGTCTCCTCGGTCATCTTCACCAGGCGCAGGAGCCGTGAGACCGCCATGGGGAGGAGTATGAGGATCGCAACCGACCGCAGCATCGTGACCGGGCTCACGGACTGTCCAAGGAACAGGAGGGTGATGAGCGGGGTTAGGAGGAGGGCCACGAAGTAGAGGGCGGCCGATGAGACCAGCGTCGACTCGAGCTCCCCTCGGAGCATATAGCAGAAGGGTATGACCGATACTGCGGAGGGCACGGCGGCAACCATGATCCAGCCGTCACGGAGGTCCCCAGTGAAGAACTGGGCCATCGCGATGGTGAGGCCTGAGCCCACCGCGAACGAGAGGAGGAAGGCGCGCAGCATGGCCTTGCGGTGCGACCTGATGTCCAGCCCGCGGAATCGCAGGCTTATCAGGGAGAACGACATCATCACCGCCAGGGAGATCATGGAGATGTCCTGGTTCTCCAGGTCTGGAGCGAACTCGGGAAATCCGCCGAGCAAGAGCGCTATCACGAATGCGGACGCTAGCATTATCGTGTTGTTGGCGAGCAGGCGGCGGAGCTTCACGACCGGTGATTGGCTTTATCGATTTTACACTTCCGGGAATGACTAATAGGCCGTCGCTTCCTAACGCACATCGAATGCTCGGCCGCTTCCCGTATTTCATCGTAAATCCTCATGCCGGCGTCGGCACCGGGCGTTACGCCTTGAGCAAGGTCGAGGAGATCGTTCGCCGGGGGGAGGGGGAGATGGCGGTCCTCCGGCATGGCGAGGATGTCGCCATCGCAGTGGAGCAGGCGCTATATCAAGGAGCGACCGACGTCATCGCCGTGGGGGGCGACGGGACCGTGGGCGGCGTGGCGGGAACGCTCGCCGGGACCGATGTTCACATGGGCATAGTGCCGGCCGGCACCGCGAACATGTTCGCGCGCGAGCTGGGCATTCCGATCTCCATCTCTGGATCCCTCGATCTGATCATGGGGGAGCGTGGGATCCGACAGGTCGATGCAATGGAGGTCAACGGGCGAAGGTTCATCCATCAGGTGCTGCTGGGCGTGGGGTCCGAGGCGCTGAGCAGGGTGACGTCTAGAGAGAAGCGCATCCTCCGCCGCTCGGTATATGCGCTCATGGGCCTGAGGGCGTTCCGCGATTTTCGACCCGTTTGGGTGAATGCCATCATAGACGGCGAGGAGGTCAGCGGGTGGGTGTCGCAGGTCCTGATAGCCAACGCCGGCATATTGGGCATCCACCCCTTCCGCCTGGGACCGGACATAAGGGTGGACGACGGGAGGGCGGACGTCATATTCATGGGAGGCCGCAGCCGCACCAGCCTCATCCTGGCCGGCCTGTACCTTCTCGGCGGCAGCTACGATGAAGCCCACCGGATGAGATGTTTCCCGGTCCGCCGCTCGGCGCACATCGAGACCGAGCCGAAGACCATCATCAGGGCGGATGGAGAGTTCATAGGCATGACCCCCCTGGACCTCACGGTCCTTCCGGGCGCGGTCAAGGCCATCGTGCCATCGACCGTATGATCGGCCGGCCGACGATGACGGCCGCGTACTGCGTCGTTCGAGGCATCAAGGGGTTACCTGACATGAGCACATGAGGAACGTGATCCAGGGCGGTCCGGGGCGAACGGGTCCGGCCAATGTCAAGACCTCCATGGGGCACGAGAGACGCGTTAGAAGGAAGTATGAGGCGCCGAGGGGGAGATTCGAACTCCCGAGTCCTTGCGGACACCAGCTCTCAAGGCTGGCGCGGTGATCCGGGCTTTGCTACCTCGGCTTATGGCGGCCAGGTCTCTGCATCCTTTTAACGGTTTCGTCGGTTTCAGGCTATGCGGTCCAGCTTGCCCTCCGTGAGCGCGTCGAGGTCCAGCTCGAACACCGTCACCGGATAGCCCAGCTCGAACGCGGTGATGACGGCTGGGTGAAGTTCACCGAAGGAACCTATGGTCCTGCCGTTGACGATAACGTCGGCGCCGCGTCCCTCGATGTAGCAGCCCAGGGAGGAGGGCGCTATCTCATACCGCGCCGACATGTCACGGAGGACCCCTTCGACAAGCGACTTTACCTCTGTGAAGGAGGTCCGAGAGGATATCGCCGCGGCGGCCATGTGCTTGCGCCGCTTGCAACCCTCCATGACGTCGCCCACCTCGAACAGGCGTTGGGGGAGGTCGCGATGCTTGTTGCGCCGCAACACCGCCATGATGCTGGGCACCAATGCAGCGCGGAGACAGGTGTGGTCCTCGCTTATCGGGTTCAGGATCTCGACCACCTCGACGGGGTCAAGGCGCATCCTATCGAACTGTTCCTGGGGCGATGACAGCATGAGGGTCGTCACTTCCAGGTAGCCATGGCCGACCATGAGCTGGCGGGCAAGGTCGGACGCCTTCTGCCCCTTGCTCAGTTCGCCGAACGTCACTTCCTCGGGCAAGGTGGCGCCGAAGTTCTCGTATCCTATGCCCTTGGCGATGTCTTCCATCACATCGACGGGGTGTATGATGTCGAGACGGGTGGCGGGGGCCATGACGTCGACCTGCTGGCCATTGGGCGAGGCGTCATACCCCATCTTCTCCAGGGCGGCGGCCATCCTGTGCGCGTCGATCGACGTCCCGAGAAGGGAATTGGCATCCTCCACGCTTACGCGCCACCTCCTCGGCTCGAGATCGGGAGTGTAGGGTCCGTGACCTCCCTTGACGATCACGGAGCGGATCCTTCCGCCCCTCTCGGCCATGGCCGTGGCCACTATGTTCAGCGCCCCGTTGATGGCGTCGAGGTCGGTGCCGGTCACGTCGATGAACACCTTCCTGGTCCTCTCGGTGACGGCCGTCAGGGAGCCGTTGATGATGGGCGGGAACGACAGAACGTTGCCCTTGCTGTCCACCAGCAAGGGATACCTGTCGTGGCCTTCCAGGATGTACGCGTAGTCCCTCCCCTTTTCATGCTCCTCCAGTATCTCCTCGAGGTTCATCTCCTCGGTCATCGCGAGGGGGACGAAGGATACCGATAGAGGGTCCACCGCCTTGTATGTGAACGGGGGAGCGATATGCTCCATATCGTGTATGCCGATGGACACCTTGGCGCGCTTCCTACCCATGGTGAGATGCAGCTTCTCCTGCAGCTCCATGAGCGACCGTATCAGCTCATCGGACATGACGATGTCCTCGACGATGCCGGCGACCATGTACGGTCTGACCTCCTCGACCGACGGATCGATGTTCAGCGTGACGTCTGAAGGAGAGACGTCATAGCGGGTCAGACCTTTCTCGATGCCAAGGAACGTCCTTAGCGCCCTGGCCGCCCCCTCCACGCTGTAGAGGTCGGGACGGTCGGGGAAGAACTCGATGCTCAGCTCGCCCGTATCGGGATCGTACGAATGTATGTCGGCGCCTAGCTGGGGTATCCGTTCCAGCAGCGTCTCCACGGTGACCTCCCGGCCGATCAGGCCGACAAGGTCGTCATAACCGAACGTGACCACTGGCATCGTCGGTGCGATATCTCAGTCACTATTTTTAAGTTGCGAGCGGAGTGGAATTGCTGGCCCTCGGTCGCTCATAGCACCACCGGGATGCGCTCGCCGCAGCTGGGGCACCGCCCTTCGGACAGGTTGACGCGAACATCCGATACGGAGGGGCAGAAACGGCTGACCTCCCCTCCCCTGAAGCACACCTTGCCGGTCGACTCCGCCCCCTTGCGCTCGATCACGACCGCCGAACATGCAGGGCAGCGCGTGTCCCTCCCGATATCCGCCACGCCTCCGAAGTACACGTACCTGACGCCGGCCCGCGATGCGATCGTCGCCGCCTCGTGCATCCGTTCCAAGGTCTGCTCCGGAAGATGGGCGAGGCGATGGAACGGCCGGAAGCGGAAGAAGAACAATGGCGTGTCCTCCCCCATGGAGTCGACCACCCATTCGCTGAAGCGGGACACCTCGTCGGGCGAGTCGTTAACCCCAGGGACGAGGAGATAGGTGAGCTCGACATGGACGCCCATGCTCCTGGCAAGAAGGCAAGCGTCGAGGACCGGCCGCAAGCTCCCGCCGCATGTGGAACGATATACGTCCTCATCGAACGCCTTGATGTCGACGTTCATCGCGTCGGTGTGGCGGAACAGTTCCTTCGCAGGCTCGGGCATTATGTAGCCGTTCGTATTGAGCACCGTGTACAGGCCAAGTGACCTGGCCTCCGTTGATGCGTCGAGCACGAACTCATACCACGTCACCGGCTCGTTGAAGGTGAAGGCGATGCCATGAGCCCCCATGTCCGAAGCTTCGGCCGAGGCATCACGCGGCGTGATGGACGATCCGCCCGAGCGGGCGCGGACCAGGTCATGGTTCTGGCAATTATCGCAGTCAAGGTTGCAGCCGAAGGTGCCGAAGGAGTGCACCAGCGTGCCAGGGCGATAGTGGAAGAGGGGCTTCTTCTCGATGGGATCAAGGCTGCGGACGCAGACCTTGCCGTGACTTGACGCGATGAGCTTGCCGCCCTCGCTCCTCCGGACGCCGCATGGACCCGCTGAACCGTCTGGTAGGGAGCAGCGATGAGGGCACAGGTCGCATCTGACCCTGTTCGCCTCGATATGCCACCAGGACGCCGTCCTGCCGCTCATGCATGTACCATCGACATGATGGCTGATAAGTCTCTCCCTAGGGGCATCGGTCAGGGGCGATGTTAGCGTCCGAGGCGGCCATGGGCAGCTCCCAGGTGGCCCGCGGCCTGGGCGCACAAGGTCGACAGTTCGCCGGCCAGAACCACCGCTCCGATGATCTCGGCGAGCTTGACGGCCTTCCCGTCGCCAAGGCACCCCATCATCGACAGCGCCTCCGCCTGTGCCGGCAGCCTAGTCCCTCCGCCGACCGTGCCGACCTCGATGGAGGGCAATCGGACCGACATGTACAGGTCGCCGTCGACCACTTCCGCGGTCGTCGTGCCCATGGACCCCTCCACCACCTGGGCGGGGTCTTGACCAGTGGCGATGTAAACGGCGGCCAGCATGTTGGCCACATGGGCATTGGACCCGATCGATGCCGAGAGGGCGGAGCCGATCGAGCACTTGCGATAGCACGTCTCGGCCACGGCCTCCGGGGTAGTGTGCATCCTCTCCTCCAGCAGCGCCCTTGGCACCGTCACGTCCGCGAGGACCGTCTTCCCCCTGCCGCATATGGCGTTCAGCGCGGAGGGCTTCTTGTCCACGCACATGTTGCCCGAGACCGATACGAGCGTGACCCCGGTGCTCTCCTCTATCAACCGGGCCGCGGCCTCGGATGCGATGGTGGCCATGTTCATGCCCATGGCGTCGCCGGTGGAGAATGCGAACCTCAGGAACAGGGAGCGGCCGACGATGTAAGGCGTCGCCCTCACCAGACGGCCGCGGCGGGTGGTGGCCTCCGCGGCGGCCTTGACGGCGTCGAGATTGTCCTCGATCCAACGTGCGGCCTCCGCGGCATGCCGTATGTCCCTGGCCCTGAAAACGGGCCCCCGGGTCATCTCATCCTTGACCACCATCACGGTCGCCCCGCCTGCTGCGGTGATGACCGAACTGCCGCGGTTCACCGACGCGATCAATGCGCCCTCGGTCGTGGCGAGGGGCACTATGAACTCGCCGTCCGCATCGTCGCCCTTCACCAGCAGAGGGCCTACGAAGCCCAGAGGGACGGGTATGGTCCCGATCATGTTCTCGACGTTCTTCTCGGCCAGCTGGGGATCGAAAGGGCAATTGGCGATGATGATCAGCTTCGCTCCCGTGAGCTCCTCCACCGCTTGCCTGCGCTCGTCCATGTCCTTTCTGGTCCTTCCGCGGTTCTTCAGCCCCTGGGTCATTGGGTTCGGACTCGGAACGACATGGTACTTATTAAATGTCCCATGCCGCCGCCGACATCTGGCATATGTCGGCATGCGATCCGTTGACCGAACGCGTTAGATCCCGCCCTTCGATGAACGCCATTGCCCCACGGGGGGCCGTTCGCATCGAGAGCGTCCTTTTGGCCGTCAGCGTAAGGTCGAAAAGGCAATGATCGATGTGGCTACCGTAGAAGATGGCCCTCGACGAAACGCTGTTCGCTGCCTTGTACCATGCAGGCTCCTCCCCATACCTTGACCTTTTAATGACCGCCATATCGTTCCTGGGGATCGCCTGGATCACCATCCTGCTCGGACCTATCCTCTGGTGGCAGAAACGGCGGGAAACGGCGTTCGACGTCGTCGTGGCCGTCCTTGCATGCGGCGTCGTGACCTCCATATTGAAGTTGCTTTTCATGCGCGATCGGCCGTTCGAGGTGTTGGTCGACGCCCACACCCTTTCCTGGGGATGGTTCACCATCGCCACCGGTCCTGCGATGCCTAGCGGGCACACCGCAAGGGCCTTCGCCGTCGCTGCGGCCCTGGCGATGACGTCCCGTCACCCATATCGTGCATACGCCTTCGTTCCAGCGGCGCTGATCGGCCTTAGCAGGATATACCTCGGGCTTCATTGGCCGTCGGACGTGCTGGCAGGAGCCGTAGTTGGGATCTCCATCGCATTTGCCATCGTTCATTTGGGCAAGGGCGACAACATTTATGCCAGAACGAGAAGCTCGGCCATCGGCTGGCTCGAGAGGAAAGGCATCGATGCTGGGATCGGTCGGCGATGAGATGTCGGAACGAGCCCCTTGCATCCCGGCCGGCGATCCGACCGTACACCTGGATAGGCAAACGAGACATACATTCATCCGTCTTATGTCGCCCAGCGAAGATCATTACCATCGAACGGGTCTCCGTTCCATTCGCCATCGAACGGTCCAAGGCCGGATGGCCATTTTTGATGCCGGGGCATCGCCCATGGGCGTTCAACGCCCATCGAACGACCTCTGAAATACGATAATCGTTGATTTTCTTCTCATTGTGTAGGAATGAGAAGAATAACGGCTCAAAACCGGCTAAGGCCTTCCTAAAATCGCCTCTCTCTCATCGTAGAAAGGCACAATTTTTTATCCTAGAAAGAGTTGCGGCACCTTCAACTTCGGGCATGGATGCCCAGATGGTGATACTAGGCAATGTACAGCATGGGTCCAAAATCGGGAAAGCTATTGAGCGATGAAGAGACTATCGAACGCTTCAAGAAGAACGGAGAATGGGGCCTTCTGACCTCGGTCGACCTCCATGACTGCGATCCGGAGAAGATACGCGATGGCGATTACATTCGCAAGTTCTCGGTAGATCTCTGCGATCACATCGACATGAAGAGATATGGTGAGCCTATCGTGGTGCGCTTTGGCGCCGATCCCCGCGTGCAGGGCTACTCTCTTGCGCAGTTGATCGAGACCTCCTTGATCTCCGGTCACTTCGCCGAAGACACCAACAGAGCCTTCATCGACATCTTCAGCTGCAAGGAATATCCTCCCCAGGCGGTCGCTGAATACTGCAGGAAATACTTCGGCGCCAAGGACATGGAATATTCAGTCTCTTTTAGGACCTGATCATCTTAATCACCACGGGGCGCGCCCCGGAAACCCCTTCAAATCCCTTCCCGCTTTTTCATAACATTCTATCAGGTCCTGCGACATTTTCCCTTCAGACCGTTTCTCACGGTTGTTGGCATCCCATGATGATTCTCATACCTGACATCGATTGTGAGGGAGCCAGCGTGTGATGATTTTCCAATCCAGCAAAGTAAATTTCCAGTGGAGCATGGAAACCTTTAAAATGGTAAGCGGTATTCCCAGAAGTACAAGGGCCCGTAGCTTAGCCTGGCTGGAGCGCCCGGCTGATAACCGGGAGGCCATGAGTTCAAATCTCATCGGGCCCACTATCACCTTCTGGCTCACCTCTTTTTTCCCAAGACTCGGTGAGAAAGGGTTTACCGGGCGAACAGCGTGATCCTCTCCGCCGTCCGCTCGGGGGTCGCTTTCATCTTCATGCGGATTATGTCGAGATAGTCGTCCCTCTTCTCTTGCACCTTCGTCAGGTCGTCGAGCGTCAGGCCGATGTACAGCATCGTCGTCCTGGTGTCGGCATGGCCCAACATGGTAGAGACGTCCACGATACCGGCGCCCGCGTAGATCATCATGCGGGCCCCGGAGCGGCGGAGCACGTGGTTGGACACGCTCCCCGGCGGTATCCCGGCCCGCTTGGCCGTAAGGTGGCTGAACATCTGCAGGCTATCGAAGATCTCATGCAGCGGGGGCGATCAAACGGAGTCAAAAGGCATTGTCGCTTCTATCGTGATCGCTTTGTTCGCTATGATGGCCGGACTCATTGATGCACTCCCTGAACATCTCTGTCCCATCACCCTCGTGTTCACCATACTAATTTCGGCAACCCGATATTATCCCCTTATAGAGAGAATAAATCTCTAAAAGACCAGGAAAAGAAGATGAAAACGAGATCCAAGAGGCTGCAATATAGACGTCACAAATGGCTGTTCTTGAAGAGAGAGGTGGAACTCGAAAAGATGGGGCCCATGCCATCGGACAATACCACATACATATCTCTCAAATCACTGTTCCCTGTCAGGGTGGAGACGACCGTTGTCATGGGCAACAAGGAAGAGAAAGAACCAAGGTATGCCACCATCGAGGAGCAATTCCGGCCTACCAAGGTGCCGAGAGATGGGGAGATAAAATACATCATAAGTTCGGAGTGCTGCCTGCCGAATCGGGTGGATGTCTCAGTATGGATCTCTGACTATAGCGGTGCAGCGTCCACGCACGTAGCAGTATTCTGATTCATGACCCTTTTTTCGCAGCAGGGTGACGTATGGAAGGCTCATCTGCCATGTCCTCGAACGATGAAGGGCGAATCGCCGATGCCATGGAGACCTTGTCGGAGAGGCTCGGCGACATCGAAGAGTCCCTGCATCAAGCGTGATGGCAATAGTGTTCGATCGATTCGATCGAAAATTCATTGCGAGGGAGATAAATATCCCGAAATCTTATCGTTTCTCGGTGAGCCTATTTTCGAACAAGAAGTTGAAGTCATCAGTATCGGTCGTATTATCGACGTTTCCACAGGGGACTTCATCTATCAGATCCAATTCGGAAAGATGTTTGACGTGAAAGGAGATGGTAAGGCCATACACTCTCCTTTACCTGGTGCTCCTCCGGCCAATAAGCAGGTGTCAATAGTCCTTGTCCTGAACGTTGATATTAAGGGAGCTGCACCTTACCTCGTGGGCTCAAGGTGGACGATCAGCATCGACGATAATGGCAAGCTTTCTTTGACAGAGGTGAAGGAATGAACACCTTCTCGAGCAATATCTACGATCAAGGATTGCTCCGTCAAAACAACAGATACATCGGTGGGCTGACAATCGATCTGACGATGATGACGAGCTCCGCGTCAAGATGCTATCCGCCATTGCCGGCTTTCAAGAGCAACCTCCTAGAAAGCTTCGACGATGACCCGCTCACATTAGAGGAAAGGATGGATCTGGAAATATCATGCCAGGAGCTCGTTGAGGGCAAGGGGATCGAGATTCCAGCAGAGATGTCAATAAAGGATCTTTTAGACGGTTTGTAATTCGATCGGTGAAATCGGTGAACCGATTGTTCATGTCGCCTCATTTTAAAGACCTATTAAAAAAGAAGAAGAAAAATCAGAAATATCTGTTGGACCGGATCGAATCGGCTTTGAACGATCTGAGAGAATCGCCTATGCCCGAAAGCCTTGGCCCGTTGAAGTCCGGCCCTCTGAAAGGTACGGGCGCATATAAGCTCAATGATAGCTCCAGGATCCTATACTCGGTGGAAAGGCGGAATGGCGAATGGATAGTCAATCTACTCAGGATCTGCGATCACAAGAACGTGTACGGAAGGGATTGAGCACCAAATTGACGGAGATGCAACAACCAGTATCGTTCGAATCAACTATTCTTCACTGATTCTGGATATGTCCCATTGAGCTAGAAAATGACTTACTATCATCAAGTGGATGTAACTTCACTGAAGCACCCCTTGCACAGGTGCGCTCTCCCTCGATGCAACTGCAGCTCGTACCCTAGATGATTGATGCGGGCTCCGCAGATCACGCACACTGTCGGCTTCGGCAGATCGAACAGGCACGGGCCCTCGTTGCCGATGACACCGAGGCCGGACAGAGCGGCGTTAAGCATCGTGACGTTCTCGAGGCGCTCCTGGGCAAGGCGGAGGAGCGCCAGGTCCTCGCGGAGCTCACGGAGCTCTCGCCGCATCTCGTCGTCGTTCATCAGCATCCCCTGCAGTTCTTACACCACTCCCTCGCCGGCAGAGTCGACGGCAGTCCAAGGTCATACGCGATCTCGACGCTCGTGCTCGTTTCGATCGTGTCGAGCGCTGTATCCAGGATGTAGACGGCGATGCACTCGTCCCGGCGCTCGGGCCCGACCTCGTACAGCACTCGGTCCCTTAGCGTCCGAAGATGTTTCTCAAGTCGAACGACTTCAGCGTTCATGCTCAACTTCCTCCGGACAAGGGAGGGTACGGGAGCATATTCGTGGCACGGGGAGGGGCGGGCGAACATACTCCCATATGTGGCGTTATATTATCGATGACACCAGTAAAATAACTGGCTCGAACGAAAACACCGAGATATGAAAAATGATAATACTAAACGTCCATGAATGAAAGTAAGTCCTTACCGTTATAACGTGAGATCATGATACCTTTATCATGCCCCCTTGTCCCCGCTGCGGAGAGAGCGCCGCAGGCAACTACTGCCCCAATTGTGGAATGGATCTAAGGGGCATATTCGAGAGTTACAAGCTCCCCGGACCGCCGATGTTTATCTGGCAGTCGGTGCAGGACGAGGATACGTGCGACTTCTGCCGCGACATGCACGGGCACAGCTTCAGGTTGGATCGCGCCCCGAAAACGCATCCTGGTTGCCGATGCGTCCTAATACAGAAACGTGAGACCGCCTGTCCGCGATGCCACCTGGAGAATTCCGACGAAGCAAGATATTGTCGCAAATGTGGGACGGCGCTGCCGAGAGAGATCGCGACGCGCAGGCCGACCATCGATGAAGGCTGGGAAGGATGATAATCATTAAAATTTACTATGATCTATAACGCGAGCATGCAGCAGAGGCCACCGTATCCGCCGTACGCCCCGCCCAAGCTGCTCTCGCTCCTTGCCAGTCGCCTTTAGGCTGACGGGGCCATATCTTGTTCAAGATGAACGAGTATGGTGAAGCTTATCGAATCGCTCTGAATGATGTTGCCAACCCCTTCATCGACGTGATGCTTCAAGACTATTTCCTTGGACTCGCCTGGGCCGATGGACCCTAGGTCTATGGATCCATCAAGCTCTCCGGCCTCGTTGATCACGGTCGCCGGATGTATCTCCTCCCCTTCGACCACTATGGTTACGAAGAGGTAATCCCCCAGTTCTCCTTCCATCTCACCAGTGGTCCCATCGACCAGGCTCTCCGGCTCATTGACCCCACCCTCATAGTTCACGATGTCGGTGAACATCACCTTCAATCGCCCTTAGACATCTCCTTCGTTGATGATGACAATGGTTTGAGTGGAGGCGTCCTGCGTAGAGGGGTATGTTGAAGTTCCCCATCCCGGATATACCGGTCCGACGTCCATGTGTCGCGATCCCTCTTCGCCGATGGCAAGGGTCATCGTCCCTGCCGCGAAAGTGCTTTCAGGTGTGAGCTCTGAATCATTGTAATAGGATTGTACCATGCCGACGCCTAGGAGACATAATGTCGATAGGGCGACGAGTATCAATTCCAGTGTTCTATTGCTCATTAATTCATTCACCAGGTCTTTGAAAAGCCACGGGATAATCTCGTAGAGAGGGAGAGGGGGATCGATCCCTATGGAGCGATAGTTGCTCGATCATCGTGTTCATTAGCGGAATGATATATCGATATAACGGCGAACATGTCCATACATTATATACTCAAGAACTCAAGAAGGAAAAACCAAAGGTTACTGGCAATGGTCCACTGCAGAACATGAATCATCGATGCGGTAGGCAGGGATGAGTTGGCTTAGCGGTCTCCATCGTGATGTTCGATTCGATGAATCGTTATCGGACGGGATGCCCATTGAATGGGAACAGGAGGGGGCTTTCCCGCCAATGGATGGTATGCCAGGCGTCTGACGACCTCTTTTTTTCTACATCCCTCCTATCCAGATATCCGACCGGGCATATACCGTATTTAAACATTATGTGAAATATAAAATTTATTATCATTTATCATTCTCGATTATGGTACAAATATTAAATATTGGAACGATTGTTAAGGATTAAGTCCTTAACAATTGAGAAATACGGAGAGGGATGATGGACGTAAATAGTGGCTCGTAACAGCAGGGGAGCACGACATGGGGCGAAAGAGAATTGGATCGGCTTTGATAGCGATAGCTATAGTAGGGCTGTTCTTCGGTGGAATGGTATATGCCTACTTCAGCGATATCGAGAGGATCGACAACAACGCGTTCGTAGCGGGCACCCTGGATCTGGTTCCAGGGGAAGGAACCCTGAGCCCGGTGAACATGGGCCCGGTGTTCCCAGGCTGGGGTACTGAAGAATACCCGGACTCGATGGGTGACGCTAGGAAGACGTTGACCGTCGTGAACGATGGGAACGTGGGCGGTGTCCTGACCATCAAGTTCCTTCAGATCATAAACGACGGCGGCGAGACCACCGAGCCTGAACAAGCGTTGGGAGAGGACAATGGAGAGCTGGGTGCCAACCTATACGTGGTCATCAAGTATGATGGCGTAGAGGTCAGAAGGGCGACCCTTGACTCTCTTGAGGATGAGGCCATCGACCTAGGCGTTCTCTATAGTGGCGATGAGGGGACCATCACCATCGAGTACTACGTCCTATCGGACGTTGGCAACGAGATACAGGGCGATGAGGTCACCTTCGACATACTCCTCAGCCTGGACCAGATAAGGAGCTAATCGCCTGAATGGAAAAACGAGGGACGGTCCCGTCCCTCCCTTTAATCATCCAAGTCAGGGGGGAAGACTATCGCCATTAGACGTGGAACCGCAGTGCTGATCGCAGGAACGGCAATGCTCATCGTGGTAGTGCTCTCCCTCCTGGCTGGTTACAGTTACGATACGGTTGCCTCGGGGAGCATGGCCCCGGAGATCGGCGTTGGGGACCTGTTGATCTCTGGCCCTGTCGACCCGGAGGATATCGAGGTTGGCGATGTGATCATATTCCACTCACCGCACGGCATGCACATTTGCCATAGGGTGATCTCGGTAGATCATGAAGCCGGGACCGTCCGGACCAAGGGGGATGCGAACGATGCCCCTGATCCCTATACCACTCCCTTCAACCGCATCGAGGGGAAGGTCATAGGGAACGTTCCCAACCTGGGTTACGTCGCATCGTTCCTGAGCAGTATCCATGGACTCATGGCCATCGCCGCAATCGGCATCGCCCTCTTCCTGTTCGGGGGATCGAACGGTAAAGATGATGCGCGTGGCAAGGACAAGGGATAGATGTCATGTCGAAACCGCTGGCAATGCTCATCGTGACGGTGTTTTCCCTTAACGTCATGATCGGTCTGGGGGTCCACTGCCACTTCACGGATCAGACGTCCATCACTGAGAACATGTCCTATGCCTATCGCCCAGGGATGTGGAGGCAGACCACCATGACGGACTTCCAGAGTGGCGCCTTCGACGGCACCGAGGTTCGATCGCCGGGAAGCGTTACACTGTCAAGTGGCATGGCGGGCGATCCCGTCCCCATGATATACGCTCTGGTCGGCCAGGGCTCGAAGCACCTCTACCAGTACTCCATCCAGGATGATGCATGGACCAGGGGCCCTGACGCACCTGGCGAGCTGTCGCCTGGAGGCGATGTGGTATCGGACGGGGACAGGTACCTGTACGTCCTGCAGGGAGGCGGTAGCAGCACGTTCTGGAGGTTCGACGCATATCAGGGCACGTGGAGCGTGATGAGGAGCACCCCCGGTCCGGTGAACGCCGGCTCCGACATGTTCTACTCCGACGGTATAATCTATGCCCTCCAGGGCGGTGGAAGCAAGGCGGTCTGGTCGTACGACGTCCAGCGGAACGAGTGGGCAGAGGTTCCGGTCGAGCGAACGTACGCCATGGGCCCGGGCTCGAGCATCGTGGCGGGAGGCTCGAGACTATATGTCATCCGGCCGGACTCCCCCAGCCTGATATCGGTGTCCAAGAGCGGAGGGAGGTGGAGCGACTCCTTCTATACGCCTCCAGGTACCATCGTCGGCCCTGGCTCGGACATGGTGGTCACACCTGATAAGGGAAGCGGGAAGCCTCTCATCTTCGCACTCTTCGGAGGCGGCACCAATGTGTTCCAGGCGAACTCGGTCGAGTCCAATGGTAAATGGATCGCCTACGCCAGCCCGCCCTCCCCCATCGCCGCAGGCGGCGGTCTGATCTATGTCGGGGGAGCCTCCGGACACATGTACGCCCTGGCCGGAGGTTCGTCGGACGGTTTCTATCGCTGGACCTATACGCAGGGCATGAAGGAGCCGGGACCGGCATGGTCGACACTGTCCTCGATCCCCGAGAATGTTGGCGACGGCGGCGGCCTGGCCTTTGCGAACGGGCGGCTGGCCAGTGGCCATCTCGATGGGCATTACACCTCCAGCGTCTTCGACAGCGGCAAGGAGAGGGAGGTCTTGGATTCCATCGTATATGACGTGACCCTGCCCACTAGCGGGCAGGATGTGACCATGTACGTACGAGCGTCCGATGATGCGGCAAGCATATCGGCGATGCCGTGGACCATGCTTCCGGCCAGCATACTCGTTTCGGCAGGGTCGGGAGATTACACGCTCTATGCCGACCTCCACGGCATCATCGGGCGATATGTCCAGTATATGTTCCATATGCAGACTGTCGATCCGGCTACCGCACCGTTCCTGCACGAGGTTCGTCTCTACCACATGGCCGTTTGACCCGGAGCCCCATTAACGTTCGCCTTGGCATCAGCAGCGGCGACCTTCAAGAACATGAGACCCCGTCGAAAATGTCATGCTCGGTAATCATCTGGACCTCATCGCTTTCAAGGCAGATATGACGGGAGGTCATGCTATCATCGATGATCCGAAACGGCCGTTCGATAACCGCGGTAGAATGGATCTGGAGATCGATAGATGATGGGAAAGAAAGGAAGCGCCGCTCGGAAAGGAGCTGCATACCAAGCGAATGTTCGCTTCCCGCGGCGTTTTTTCGATACCATTCAGGACAATAGAACATCGTCAGGCAGCTTGTCCTTCTTCGCCTGATATGCCGCACGGATGTAGGGGGCGGCTTCGGCCGGCGATCCAGACAGATATGTCTTGCCGTCTCGAGCCTCTGCCTTGACAGTGATCCTGTTAGCGAGCCAGACATCAGAACATAGGAACCGCGCCTGTTCCTGGACCATCTGCTCCGGGGGCATCGGTGGCGCCACTTGCTCCACTTCCGCCACGGGCGCGGCGGCAACCGTCTCGGCCGGCGCTGACGATGGCATGACAGGCTCCGTCATAGCAGGGCTGGCTTCCTTCTGCTTCACGCCTCCGCCGAAGAATCGGCGCAGTTTTTGCATAACACCTTCCTTTGACTCCATGGATGATTCCTCGCCAGGCCGATGCACACTTCTCCTTTTTAATTATTGGGAAACGAAATCATTTTTTACGAACGTTCGCTCTCTAACGTCTTGCTGATCGTCGAACAATGATGTTTTTCGCCGATGATCTGCATGTTTCGCATCAAGAACCGTGTGATATGCCTGAGAAAGCATTTGAGGGATCCAGTGGGAGTGCGTGATGAGCTCAAGTTCAAAAATATCGTGCGAAAATGATGCGTCGCCATGCAAGCTGCCCGATCCATCCGACCGTTCTCATGGATCCCAGATGCCGTCCTCCCCCAGCGCCCTATCGCGTCCTCTGGAGAACATGGCGACCATCATGATCGCTTGAGCGGTAGATGGTAGATATGGGTGGAGACCGCCATGCCCACCAGAACGAGAATGGGAAGGATGAAGGGCGGCAGGTGGAAATAGAGGAAGGAAACGCCCAGAGAGGTCCATAGGAATGCGGTGGAAACGAGCCTCACCCTCCATGAGATCCCCCTTCCGGATTCATAGTCTGACAATATCTGGCCGAACAGTCGGTTGCTGACCAATGCCTGATGCATCCTCCTCGAGCCCCTCAGGTAGCAGGCGGCCGATGCCAGGACCAATGGGGTGGTGGGCAGCAACGGGAGGAACAGCCCGATGACGCCGAATACAAGGGCCGTGGTCCCTAGAACGTTCCACATCAACCGTTTGGTCGCGGTGAGGGTGTCCGTCTTGCACCGGACGATCTCCGTTCGGGACACTTTCTCTACCGCCTCGCCCTCCGCCCTCATCCCCATCTCGATCTTGTGGCTCCATTCCTTCATGTGATATATCTTCCCACCGCTCGCTTGTCAATGATGGATAAAATAGGAAAGAGGTTTTGGCTCATCTCGAACGGAGCTCAATACGGGAGAGAGGGTTGAGAAGGCGGAGAGGGCTGCCCCATCGGCGTGCCCATAGCTCTGCTGAATGTCTCCTCCAGCGAGTCGCAGCTCTGGTTCATTACGTTGAACTCGCCTCGGATCTCCCCCATGGGATTGGCCTCGGTGTGGAAGTTCACGTAGGCTGTCTGGTCCTCCATCATGTCCAGCAGATCGGACATCGACTTCCCTTCCATCGGTCCGACGAAGTCCTCCTCCGTGAAGGTGCCGATGACGAGCAGGCCATCCGTCTCACCAGGCTTCACCATGGGCTGCGTGCTCCCCTCGGGGAAGAGCCACACGACGGACGGACCCGTGTCGTTCCCGGCCTCGACGGCATGTATGTGCCCCTGGTTCACGTCGGTCAGGTTGGCCACGTAGACCATGTAGCACATCTCGCTCATATCCTCGTTCAGCCAGAAGATGGCCAGGCCTGTTGCGTCCGTCTCTATCGGCTCGGGCTTCTCAAGATCCCCGGTCATGGGGACCACCACTCCCTGCTTCCACTCCTGCGTCCGTTCCTGAGCCTGGGCACCGACCGTCATCATGGCGCCTGCCAGCGCCATCAAGGCGGCCAATGCCATCACTGCTACTACGGCGACTATCCTTCCCTTCATAGCAAGGCTCCCGGAACGGCCTCGCAGCCCTTCCATGAAGTAAGTTGCCGGTCATTGCAGCGGCCGTGCTCCTTCAACATCCGAGATTACGTCAACGACCTGGAGGGCGGATGATGGGACGGTTCGATATGGGCCTTAAAGCCGACCTTGTTCGATGGCCAACTTGGCCTTCTGGAATACCTCGGTCAGCTTCTCCACCGTGGGCACGCCTCCCCACAGCTGCAGGGACCGATTGATGAAGAGCGCTGGCGAGACGGCCTGTCCATACTTGTTGAACAACGGCATGATCTCGCTCATGTAGGTATGCTGATTGGTCATGCGCGCCTCGGTGGCATGGACCACTTCGAGCTCATAATCCACCCCGGCGGCAGCGGCCGCCTCCCTTATGTTGTCCACGTACCGCTTGTCATGCACGGCCAGCGTCGGGTTGCAGCAAGCGAAGGACAATATTGCCAGCCTCATCTTTGCCATGTGAACGGCCTCCATTCATTCGTACAGCTCGCGGCCGACCTTGCGCAGATTGTCGACGCCGTAGATGTCGCTCTCGAACAGCGGGACCTCGGCGCGTATCAGGTCCTTGAACTTCTCCTCGATCAATGCCAGGTACTTGTCCTGGGTGGCCCTCCTGCGCTCGAGGAACCAGTTGCCCTGCAGCACCTCGCGGGGGATGACCTCGTTTATGATCACCGAGCGCACATGGATGCCGAACGTTCTCAGGTCATCGGCCGCTCTCTCCGTCTCATCGACCGGAAGCTTCTCCGGCAGCAGGACCAGGTTGAAGGCCGACGTTTCGGCGTCCGACAGGGCCTTGACGGCCGCATCGTACCTATCCTTCTCCTTCCTCAGGTCGGCGATCATGTTCTCATCATAGATGAAACCGAGAGCCTCTGACATCTCCTTTCGGCTCTCGATCTGATTGGCAATGTAACTGGACCAGTCGAACGGCATGCTCAGCTCTCTCAGGGTGTGTCCGGTGGGTGCCGTGTCGAAGACCACCTTGTCATGCTCGGTATCCCCCATGTAGCTGACGAACTGATCGAAGGTGGCTATCTCCTCAGTGCAGGGAGTGCTCAGCAGTTCGCTCCCGAACAGTGTGGAGAAGCCTTCCATCATCTCGTTCATGCGCGTCTGGAACACTCCCATGGCCTTCTTGGGGTTGATGTTGAGCCCGTAGAGGTTGCCCGTATCTCCAATGGATACGACCTCCGTCTCGGAGATGTCCTGCTCGTATATCGCCGATAGGCTTATGGTGGGGTCCGTCGCAACGATGAGCGTCTTGTACCCTTGATCGGCCAGCCATGTCGCCGTGGCGGAGGCCATGGTGGTCTTCCCGACGCCTCCCTTGCCCCCGAAGAAAAGGAACTTCTTGCTCTCAACGAGCTCCCTCATGTTGGACGGTTTCATATAGATCCTCTCCCCGCATATGCCGCCCGCGCCTTTTAAACCCTACACCGTGTGAAATGGTCCGGCGATACCGTTGGACGGATGGAGAATGGAGTCGTGCGGACTCCATGGCCAGACCAAATAGTTGACTGGTGGAATATTTTAAATAAAATTGTGTTTTTCGTTCCTCAACTAGACTTGCCATCTCCTCAATATGTCAGTTTGTGAGGGATAGATATCGGAAATGACTGCCGTATGATGAAAGGGCGACATGGGCGCCCGGGTCGCGGAGACCGGTCATCCCACATTGTTCTTCTCATCCACCGACGGATGGATATGACATCTATGAAGCGGATGGTATGGTCTCAAGAGGATCCGAGATGATCGACGTTCGCGTTATGGAGGTAGAGTCGACCGATGGATGAGTATCGCGTAGTCATCGACATGGCAATTCTGCTCCTCATCTCGGGAGTCTTCGCCGTGGTGTTCGCCAAGATCAAGATGCCTCCCATCCTGGGATACATCACCGCCGGCATCATCATCGGTCCGTCCATGTTCCCCGAGATCTGGGTGGAAGGGAGCACGGTATCCCTCCTGTCCAGTCTGGGTATCGTACTTCTCCTCTTCTACATCGGCCTGGAGACCGATATCAGCAAGTTGAAGACCACAGGATCGAAGATCCTGATCATCGTCCTGATACAGATGCCCATCATGGTGGCCATCGGCTACATACTGGGAATCATGCTGGGGATGGACTTCGTACAGTCCATATTCCTTGGTGCGATCATCTCCGGTACCAGCACGGCGGTCGTCGTGGGGGTTCTCAAGACCGCCAAGCATATCGACGCCGACATGGCCAAGCTGATCGTGACGATCACCATCTTCGAAGATGTTGGCCAGGTCCTCATCCTCACCATGGCGGCGCCCCTTCTCGCCGGGGACACGCCAGCTCTCGGTTCCACGGTGAACATGATCATAGGCCTGATACTGTTCATCGGCATGAGCGTGGTCTTCGGCATGACCCTGGTGCCCCGCCTGATCAACTGGATCGGGAAGAGGTATTCGCCCGAGATCGTCCTCATCGTCTCCGTCGGCCTATGCTTCGCCATGGCGGCCATCTCGGCCGCGATCGGCCTGGACGTGGCTATCGGCGCGTTCATCATGGGCATGATGATCGCCCTCTCCAAGTTCGGTCATAAGCTGATGCAGAAGGTGGAGCCTGCCAAGGAGCTGTTCATGGCGGTGTTCTTCATCAGCATCGGCATGCAGGTCAGCCCCGGCCTGATCTTCGACAACATCGTTCTAGCTGCGATCATTGCTATTGTCTTCATCGCGTCCAAGACGGTGACCATCTTCCTCGGCGCATACCTGGTCAACATGACCGCACGAGACAGCCTCATAGTCGCCACCAGCCTGCTCGCGATGGGTGAGTTCGCCTTCATCATCGCCAAGGCCGCGCTGGACGCCGGCGTGGTGAGCGATGGCTTCTATGCCGCGGTCATCGGGGCGGCCCTCATAAGCATGTTCGTCGCTCCGGTCATCACCAAGGTCCAGCCGAAGATGTTCCACGGCATCGTGCGCATGCTCCCCAACAGGATAGTTTGCTCGCTTCGCGCCATCGACGAGGTGCATGCCTCCGCATCCAATGGCCTGAGCAAGGATTCCCCGGCCAGGAAGGGCATCAAGAACGCCATCTTCCTCATCTTCATCGACGCCATAGTCCTCGTCAGCGTGATGCTGGCGTTCAACCTTGCCGAGGGATACACCAACATGTTCGAGGATGTCGCCTCTGGCCTCAACCTCCTAGGTGAGGAACTGTTGCTGATCCTGCTTGTGATCGTCCTGGCGCCGGTCATCTATAACATGTTCGTCAACGTGAGGAAGATCGCACGTCAACTGACCGTACTTGCGGTGGAATCGCCCCGCGGTGTCGGCAGCAACCCGCTGGTCGTCTACAAGATCTTCGTCAGCCTGGCATATGCGGCCTTGATCATGGTCATACTGGTGCTGATCATACCCTTGATGCCCAACCTGATCATGGTTGGGCCACTGGGTCTGATCGTCTCCCTGTTCGCCGGCCTGATCATACTTGCCCTTGCATGGGATACCATCAGCTGCGTGTACGTCAGGTTCTGCGCGATGGTCGCCGGCACGATCCAGGACGATAATGAGATGGAGAAGAAGTGAGGCGATGGACGCCTCGAAGAAAGTTCGGAGAGATCACTCGATCGGTTCGAAGTCCGACTTGGGGGCACCGCACATGGGGCACACCCAATCATCAGGAAGGTCCTCGAACGCGGTCCCTGGCGGGATGCCTGACAGGTCGTCCCCGACCGCGGGATCGTACTCGTAGCCGCATACCAGGCAGCGCCACTTCTTCACTGCCTCGCCCCCATCTGCGCCATCATCCTCTCGACCTCGGCCTTGTATCGCTCGTGGATGAGCGTGCTGTCGAACTCTTCGAACCGGGCTAACATGTCGTCGCTTTCCTCCTTCGAAAGGTATTTCATCGCTACCGGGAAGAACATCTTGTCCTCCCGCCTAATATGGTCCGGATAGATCTGAGAGAGCGTGTCCAGTATCCTCACCACATCGTCCACGGCTCCCTGTTCGCCGCGGCGGAAGGATTCCAGCAGCTCGGTGAGCTCGGCCGTCAGAGCCCTCGACCTGCGGTGATCGTCTATCAGGACGGACATCATTTCGCGGTGCTCCTCATCCATGTCCTTCCCCTCGAGGTAGCTGAAGAGGATCTCTTCCTCCTTCCCATGGTGGCAACGGTCGGCATAGATCCTCATGAAGTCGATCATGCTGGTGAGAAGCGGCAGGTCCAGCTTTCCGCCGGAGCGGATGATCTCGCTCTCCTTCTCGATCAACGATACGGCCTGTTCGATGAGACGATGCTCTATCATTAGAGGGCCAGCGGGCAGCATGTCACAGTAGATGGGATGGATCGTTGATAAATCTGAGCATCTTGCGTCAACGGCCGAAGAGCGCGACCGTCTCCCCATACTCGGAATATCTTCCGTCGAGGGCCTTCAAGAGCTCCGCCCTGGTCGCCCCTGGCTGCAGGTCGAGCGGGGCGTCATAGCCATAGACCTTCAGCTCATACCTGTGGATCTGTCCGCGGGGAGGGCACGGCCCTTCGTAGCCGATCTCGCCACCGGTCGTGGAGCCCTGCACCGCCCCCTCCAGCTCCGGCGGGCGCTCCACCTTGCTGATGTTCTCCGGGATCTCCCCCCTGGCCGGAACGTTCCATATGACCCAGTGGACGAACGGCCTCTCAGGGGCGTCATGGTCCTCAAGTAGGATCGCGAGGAACGGCTGCGTCATCCCATCGATGCGCACCCTGGGAGAGACGTCCTCGCCCTTGCATGTGAATCTTTTCGGAAAGCGGTCGAAATCCATCCTCACGATGAGTTCTTCATGCGTCGTCACGTTCGCCATTTGCTCACCTCATGGCGCCTTCCCGGGAATGTTCTTCCCGGATGGGTGTTCGTATGTAACGATGGCTTCACCATACTGGAGGATGTGTCCCTCGAGCGCCTTCTCCAGGTCTCTGCCGGTGGCGCCCGGCTTCAGGTCCAGCTCATCGTTCACGCCGAACACGCGAAAGCGGTACCGCCTCTTGGCTCCCTTGGGCGGGCATGGCGCATCATAGCCGATGCGGCCGAAGCCGTTCCGCCCCTGGACCCCCCGGATGGGCTTGGTGAACTCCTCCCTCTTGGGAATGTTTCGCGGGATTATATCCATTCGCTCGACGTTCCACAATAGCCAATGGGGGAAGTTCCCGGTGGGGTGGTCGGCATCCTCCATTACCACCGCAAGGAACGGCGAACGCAGATTTCCGATGGCGATCCTCGGCGAGTACTGCATCCCCTCGCATGTCTCCTCGATATCGAGCTCTCCGGTTTCCACGACCACATCCAGTTCCTTCTGGCGGGGCATATGCTCGACCTGTTCCAGTATCCTCTGCAAGCTATGTCCTCCGGACATTCCTTCCTAGCACCGGATATAATGCTTTTTTGCAGGATGCCCGCCCATAGGACATGGCTCACCAGCGGCCATGTGTCATGGAGGTCCGGCCTACCGGCTCCCTTCCCGTGGATGGAGGGTTCGAGCGATGAGCTCAGGCCAGCTCGCTCTCGTGCAGGAGGTGGACACCGTTGGCCTGCAGCGCCCGGATGGCATCTTCGACCTGGTCGACGCGGACCACGAGCACGGCCTCCTTCTTGCCAGAGTATGCATAGGCATATTCGATGTTTATGCCCGTCTCCCCCACGATGCGCGCGATATCCTTCAGTCCGCCTGGCTCATCGCGCATCTTGACGCCGATGACGTCGGTGAACGATACCGCGTAGCCAAGTTGGGTGAGCTTGCTGTGCGCCTTGGCCGGATCGCTGACAAGCGCCCTTATGATCCCGAACCCGCTCGCCTCGGCGATGGAGAACGCATAGATGTTGATCTTTTCCTCCTCCAGCGCGTCGGCGATGGCCGCCAGACGGCCCGGGCGGTTCTCAGCGAAGATCGATATCTGCTTTATCGTATAGCTCATTCGAAGCTCCTCCTGTCCACAACTCTCTTGGCCTTCCCTTCGAACCTTGTCAACGTTCCAGGTTCCATGAGCTCGACCTCGGCGGCGATGTTGAGCGAGCTGTGGAGCGCATGGGCCACCTTGTTCTTGATGGACATCATGTCGTTCACCTTGTCCGAGAAGGCCGTTGGCTTCAGCTCCACCCTGACCAGCATGGTGTCCAGGGCCCCCTTGCGATCCACCTCGATCTGGAAGTGCTCCCCTAGCTCCGGTATGCCAAGAAGAGTGTGCTCCACCTGCGACGGGAAGACATTGATCCCACGGATGATAAGCATGTCGTCGACCCTTCCAGATATGCGTGATATGCGGACGTGGGAGCGGCCGCAGGGGCATACGGAGTCGTCATAGGAGGTTATGTCGCCTATGCGGTAACGGATCATGGGGAGGGCCTCCTTCTGAAGCATGGTTACGACCAGCTCACCCTTCTCTCCGGGACCGAGCTGCTCCCCGGTCTCCGGGTCGAGCACCTCCACATATGCAAGGTCCCCCCACACATGTATGCCGTTCTGCTCGGTGCATTCGGTGAACAGCGGTCCGGAGAGCTCGGAGGTGCCGTAGATGTCGTACGCCTTCACGCCGGTGAGCTCCTTGATGCGGCGCCTCATCTTCTCCGACCAGGGTTCAGCACCTAGCACCGCGGTCCTAAGCCTGGTGTCCTTGGCGATGTCGACCCCCATCTTCTTGGAGGTCTCGGCCAGATGCACCATGTATGATGGTGTGCAGCATATGGCGGTGACGTTGAGGTCCTGGATGAGCTCTATCTGTCGCTCGGTGTTCCCCACAGAGGCTGGAACGACGGTGGCGCCGATCCTCTCGGCACCGTAGTGAAGGCCGAGACCCCCCGTGAACAGGCCATAGCCATAACTGATCTGGATTATGTCCTTCCTGCCAAGTCCGATCGAGGTGAGCGCCCTGGCCACCGATTCCGACCAGTTGTTCAGGTCGTTCTGCGTGTATCCTACCACGGTAGGTTTTCCAGTGGTTCCGGAGGATACGTGATAGCGCACCAGTTCGTCCTGACCGCCAAGGAACATCTTGTCCGGATAATTGTCACGGAGGTCCTTCTTGTACATGAACGGCAGCTTGACGATGTCCTGAAGGGAACGGATGTCGTCGGGGTGCACGTTGGCGGCCTTCATGCGCCCATGGTAGAATGGTGAGAACGAGTAGAGCTTGTACACCAGCGTCTTGAGGTGTTTATATTGCAAGGCCTGAAGGTCGTCCTTGGACATCTCCTCGATTCGGGGGTCCCAGCATGTCATATGATCACTTGGAGTGCTAAGGAATAACACGGTCACTATAATAGGATTTGTCCGTTCTGCGTTTCAGTGCACGACATGATGTTTATCTAGCGGCCGCTCCGACTTCATCCTCATGGCCGGAACGATCACATGGCATCCAGAGGAGAACAGATTGCTGGTCCTGCGATTCTACGATGAGTTCCTCAACACAGGTGACCTGGACCACGCCGACGAATTGCTCGCCTACGATGTGAAGCAGCACAGCATGCTAGACCTGCCGGACGGCTGGCCCGGCTTCCAGCTGGCCATGGCATCCTGGTACTCGGCCTTTCCAGACCTTCACTTCGATGTCCAGGACTCCGTAGCCGAGAAGGACATGGTTTGGGTCCGCTCCATAGTCAGGGGCACCCACACGGGGACGTTCCGCGGAAAGGCGCCGACCGGGAGGAGGTTCGAGATATGGCAGCTCGACGCCTACCGGCTGAAGGACGGCAAGATCGTGGAACATTGGGACATGGTGGACATCGCGAGCCTATTCCACCAGCTGGATCTGGTGCCCGCGGAACCCGACGACCTGCTGACGAACGAGGACGCCTGATACCTTCCCCATCGCCCATCAAGGCATACCGGGGGCCATCGGCCGGAAGAGGCGCCCTGAGCGTCGGCGGCCGTTCCGGGCGATGGTGGTGCATGTGGAGCCGTGCCTACCTTTCGGCACTGGCGCCCATCAGGCGCTAGGATGACCGATCCAATGCACCATTCGCCCGGCAATTGGAGAAACTGCATGCCAGGGGAGCTTGCCTTGGGCGAGGCACCGGTAGGATCGTGATTCGGCCATAGGGGGAGGTCGTCATTTCATGGAGCGGGAAGGACCGCAAGGCTTACTGCGCCATTCCTCCCCCCGCACTCTCATGCATAGCCAGGCTCCCACCTTCCGGATTCAATTTTGGGGGTTTTTGCATCTGGGTAGCTCTTTGGCACTTGCCAGACGTTGTGAGCTTCCCTTATCGCCGTGTCTTGCCTCATGCGGCAGTAGTAGTTCTCTGTGGTCTTGGTCGTGGAGTGCCCTAGGAGCTGAGAAACCGCCTCTGTGCTAACGCCCTCATCGATGGCTCTCTGACCGTAGGTCCTGCGGCACATCCTCAGGTCGAATTTGATTCCCGTCTCCGACTCCACAAGTCGTTTCATGTTCTCTAGACCGTTGGAAGAGAGGTATCCGTCACCCTTGCCCCGTAAGGCTGGGAATAGGGCTAGGTTGCCGGGAGACTGCTCCGCTACCAACTTGTTCCTTGCTCTAAGATATTTGACAAGCGTTTCTCTCGCTTCCGGCCTGATGGCGATCTCTCTCGCCTGACCGTAAGTTCCCTCACCTTTGACATGCTCCGCCCGAACCTTCATCTCATCTATGTGCAGGTCGCACACCTGACAAAGACGAAGCTCCTTGTTGCGCATGCCTGTGCAAAGGGCCATGACGACCAGGGTATAGGCTCTTAGCCGCTTCCAGTCCAGGCTATCTATCGAACTCGCCTTTCTGAGTATTGTCTGGAAGTCCCTGTCATCCATCGCCGGGAGCCTGGGGCTCCTGCTCTTGGGAACTGCGAAGGTATACTTTGCCTTGAATCTCTGGACAGATGGATTGCCCATGTAGTCCAAGAGGTTCTTTAGTGCTGTCAGATTGTGGCCGATAGCCTTCTCCTTCAGCCCTCTTGACTTCAACAGGTTGATGTAGGCCAGGACATCCTCCGCGCTCATCTTCTCCGGATTGGCCGAAGTGGCCTTACCGTTCTCGACAAGCATCTTCAGATCCTTCTCCATGCGCCTGTATCTCCTTTGCAGCTCTTTGGCCGTAGCCTCGGCGTAGGTCTGTCCTCTTGCCGAGAGAAACCTCTTAGCACAGGTCAGGAAGGGGTATCGGCCCATGCTTCGACCCCTCCTTTTCCTGCCAGCCTTGCGTTTGACCACAGAGGGCTTACCGCCGCTAGGCCCTTGCCTAGCATTTGAACCCTCAGAGCTAGAAGGCAGTTCGCACGCTAATATGTTTGTGAACTCCGGTGAACATTGACTCTGTGTTTCTTGATAGACCACTTCATGATCCTGCTCCTACCCGATGGCATCCAGACCATCATCGAGTTAGCCGGGCGCACGGCCATGCCTCAAATCTTCAACAATCGCTTGGGTAGGAGCTGGACCATCTATCCAAGCATCAACAGTGTAGCTTTTTCAGGTCTATCTTTTTCTTCAGATTACAACAATCTTTCAACTTTCAATGTGGTATTTTTCAATGTGTGGATGTGTGTTTACATTGGTAAGGCGTTTGAGCAAGGGAAGATGTCATATGATAATTATAAAGGTTATTGCTTAACTTAGAGTTAGTCGAAATTGAGGTATCAAAGTGGACCTGATCATTACTAATGGAAGAACGCCTTAGATGATTAGGCATCTTTCTTTGAGAAACTACCGGAAGCAACTCGTTGAAACCTTTCAGTACAAGCGGCCTGCCGAGTATCGAAATATATTGTTTGGTGGTCTAAGATACTGAGCTATCGTATTCGGGTATAGGCCCGGATATTGAATCTCATCGAGAGGGATGCAATACATCTGGTGCGGCTTCGAGGATTTTCCACCTAGGCCTATGACAATGAATACCTTTGCTGGCCTAGACGATTCCTGAAATTTTTTGAATCTTTCAAGCTGCCATGGTTCACACCATTGTAACTTTCCTCGGAAAAGATTAGCGCGATATTTGCATTCCACCCAAAACAGATGATTGGTCCTTCTGTGTCGAAATTGAAAATCTGGCATTAATCGAGATTCTATCTTTCTCCCATCATGATCGTTAGCTCTTGGCGTGGCATGAACCAGGCCATATTCCTCATCTGGGAATAGATTCCTAACGTAATCCTCAAAGAGGTCTCCCTTTGCATAAGTGTTTCCGAACAATGCTTTTACTTCGTTCAATAGGGCCATTCAATCGTGCTGCATAACCGATTCTAAACGTATATGATTTACTCTCAACAATAAATTGAAATTAAGTAATATTCGTAGAGTTTTAATTTGGACAATATCTATCAAGTCGAGCTAATGTGTAGCCTAGTGACTATGCCATAAAGCCAGGATCATAGCCGAAATAGTGCATTTGGAACGGCTGTTTCGGGTTATCCATCACCTCGATAACTGCATAGCCCATAATGCAGTCGTGCCCCTCACCAAAGAAAAGTGGACTGACAACATTCAGTTTATCACCACAAGATGAACATGTGAAGACCGTTGCTTCGAACTCGTCAATATCCGTTCTATGTTCCTGACCTCCGCACTTAGGGCATCTATATTTCATGTGGTTGCTGTTGACGATACGGGTCACTAGCTCTCCAGTTTCTTTAGTATCTATATCTTCAGCATGGTCAATCTTGAACTTGGGCTCTCTCCATCGTCTCGCTCCTGTCGCCGGTTTTGACGCCGCCTCCTTCTTTGCTACTTTGGCCTTTCTCCTAGAGCTCATTTTTATCGGGGGTGGATGAATCTCACGATAATAATGGTTGTTTATCTGAATCCTGACTCCTAACTCATCAGCTCTATGGAAGGGACTCTTTGACCCGGGCCAGTTACCCTGCTGGCAACTTTAACGAGCTGTCAGTAGCAGCTCCTCCGCCCCTCGCTCGCTGCGCCGCAAGCGCTCGCTCCAGGCCGTTGCCCATCTCGATGCTTTCCAGGAACCAATCGCTTTCTGTCGCTTCATCCGCAATCGGTGCTGGCCTGAACTCCGGGTTGTTGAGGCGCTGCTTGAACGCCTTGCTAACGAAGAAGTCCCTGGACCGAAGTATCTTGTTCCAGACATGCGTATAGACTGGCGTCCTTAGTTCCTTGGGCACGTCCTCGATCCCCCTGACCGTTTGGAGCTCAGGATACTTGGTCAGGTCCATGTGCTTGGTGAGATACTTGGAGAGATAGTTCACAGGAGTCCTGTAACCTCGATACTTGCCACTCGATGCCATGACCACGGCCTCGACATCGACGAAGCCCCATTTCCACGCCCCTTTGACTCTTTTGAGCGTGTCCTTTGACTCTAGTCTCCATGAGGTCTTCTTTCGTCCTGCGTGCCTTCTTACCCTGATGGGCCTGTCGAGAAGGACTAGGATATGTGGGGCAGGGTATCCGTTGGATTGAGCCTCCTTAACGCATATGGTGGCCTTGGAGCCGAAGATCTTGGTAAGATTTGCTCTGAACTTGTTCAACTCGCCCCCATGAGATGAGATACTGAACCAGGCCTCATCCATCGAAACCTTTTGGTCGAATGTTGTCGTAATAAGGAGCATATGGCAGTTCTTTACGATGGGGCGATGGCCTGCTATGTCGAAGTCGAACCGTAGCTTGTCCATGCCTTCATTGATGCCGTTCACCTTCTGCCATTTCCTCCTGGCATACGGTTTGTTGCCCCTCTTGGGGCCGATCGTCTTGAACGTTTCGCCCGTTACCTTGTTCTCGAAGGTAAGAAGGTAGTCTGTCGATAGCCAATTGAAGAACCCAGCCACTGCTCTATCCATGTTGACACTGAACTGTCCTGAGTTGAACGCCTGTCTGAAAGCGGGGTTGTCGTAAACCCACTTAGCAGGTTCGGACGAGTCGCGGTGGGGTAAGGCCGCTAGACGCGAGTTTCGAGAGGATAGACTCCGGGAAGAGGTTTGGAAAGGATTTCCTGCCTTACCCGGGGCGGGGGCGAGGCGCATCTAAGTGCACCTCCAGACTCTAGCCGCCTGTTCGATCCTGAGACCCCGCTGCGTGCCTTGAAGGGCCTCGGGGCTATGTGAGAGGAAAGAAAAAGTTGGAAAGGGTTTATGCGAAAACCCTTTGATTGAATTCAGATTATGGAGGTCTGGCTCACAATAGGTGCCGGGGCCTCCCCTATCAACCTCATGGCTGACAAGACCGGCGTTCCAGACAGGATGCTGACACGAAGGGAGCTCGCCACATACAATGGCCGCGATGGTCATCCCATGTATGTGGCATATGGAGGGATCGTATACGATGTCACCTCCAGCCCCTTGTGGGCAGGAGGGGAGCACCAGTTCGCCCACGCAGCAGGCGATGACCTGACCGAAGAGATGGACGTGGCCCCTCATGGAGCGGAGGTGTTCGAGAGGTTTCCTGCGATAGGAAGGTTGAAGGATTGACCTAGGTCCGTTCACGTTCGTACCATAATGATAAGTCGATGCACTCCAAATCACGTTAAAGGCTAGAAGGCATATTTCCGGGGGATAATGCAGTGGAGACGACGGACCATCTCAGGATGAAAGGGACTGGAAATAGCCGGAAGGCAAGGGTCCTGAACGATGTGTTCGTCCGGACCGCCCACCCGCTGCTGGTCCTGGACCGAGATGGCGCCCCGATCATTGCCAACCCTGCGGCCGTCGAGCTGCTCGGCCTGACCGATGAGAGCCGTTGGGACCGCAGCGCGTGGATGGCGGGTCTTCAGCCTCAAGCGGCGGAGGTGTTGAGGGAATGTCTCGAGGACGTGCTCAGCGGCAGGACATCGGAGAGCGGCCCCGTCCGCACGACCGATGAGCGTTCCATGCTGTCTTTCGAGATGTTTCCTCTGCCAGGCGGGACCAGGGAAAAGTATGCCGTGGCGATAGTGTTCGATAGGATGGAGGACGTGGAGGAGCGTTACCTGCACGAGGCCGTTCGACGCCTGCAAGCGGCGATCGATCCCCTGCCTGACACGGCAACCATGCTGGATCGGATCGTGGAGAGGGTCTGCAAGGACCTTGGTGCGGAAGGTGCAGGCATATTGTCAAGGGAAGGCGGAAGATGGTCGGTGACGTTCGCCTCAGGTCTGCTGGAGAGGGGTCGCTCGTTCGATGATGAGGAGGCGAGGAGGCTGTTCCCCTCGCTGCTCGATGGCGAGACAAGGGTGTTGGAGGACCTGAGCGATGATGCATGCGAAGATCTTCCCGAGCCCATACCGCGGAACATCAAGGCGGCGATCGTGGCCCCGCTGAGGCTTCAGGATGGGATAGGAGGGGCGATCATATGTACGTTCGGCCATTCCATGCGCTTCTCCCCGTCCCACATCGATTACGTCCAGATCGCCGGAGCGCTCGCCAGCCTCGCATTGAAGGGTTCCCAGGCACAGGCGGGCGAGAGGAGCGATGACGGGCTGCTGCAGTACATCGTCGACAGCCTGCCCGCCAACATCGCACTTGCTCACTATCCAGGGATGGAGCTGACCCTGGTCAATGAAGGGTTCCGGAAGTACATTGGGGACGTCAAGAGCCTTAACGAGCTTCTTTCCATGAAGCAAGAGGACCTGCGAGAGAGGGTGATCGGCGTACTCGAAAAGGTGCATCGTACGGGGGAGCCATACAAGGAGCGGGAGATGCCCGTACATACCCGAAGCGGGGAGACGTTGTACTGGGACGCGCACATAGTGCCTTACCCGACCTCGTCGGGCGATCGCATCCTGGTCATGATGAACGATATAACGGACCAGGTGGAGGGTCGCAAGAGGGTCGAGGACCTGGTCAGATACGCCGACCTGGAGAGGGTCCGCCTGCAGACCGTGCTGGAGACCTTGCCCGTCGCCATAATGGTCGTCGACAAGGGCGGCAACATCCTCATGGCCAATGATACCCTGAGGTCGTTCATCGATCCGACGGACGTGAACATACTTGTGGACCTTCCCCAGCTGGAAGGCCGCTGGACCGAGACCGGTGAGACGATAGGGGAGGAGGAATGGCCGATCCTCCGGGCGCTGCGCGGAGAGCGCATCAGTGGATTGATGTCGGAAGTGAGGGCCAAGGACGGCAAGGTCAGGACGATCATCGGCTCGGCGAGCCCCATCATGGCGGAGGGCGAGATCAACGGCGCCGTCATCGCGTTCTACGATGTCACCGAGCGCCGGGCGGCGGAGCTGGATGCCATGATCTCTCGGAGCAAGATGGAGCTGTATCTGGACCTTCTCTCCCATGACATCAACAACCTGAACACCAGCGCAAAGGGATACCTTGAACTGTTGATGTGGAAGGGAGGGCTGGATGAGAGGGCCCTGCATCTCACCCGGTCCAGCTCCGCCCTGCTCGATGACGTCGCCAGACTGGTCGAGAACGTCCGAAAGCTGCAGAAGGCGGAGGCCGAGGCCATGGATCGATCTCCCATCGATCTAAGGTCCTTGATCGACGGTGTGGTCGCGTCATACGGGGATATCCCTTCAAGCAGGGCCCGCATATCGTTCCAGCCCGGCGAACGTCTGATGGTGATGGGCAACCCGCTTCTGAGGGACGTGTTCGACAATCTGGTCGGGAACGCGGTCAAACATTCCGGAGGGGATGTCGACATAGAGATAGACGTCGGTCGATACATCTCGGAGGGGAAGGAGTTCGTGCGGGTGGACATCACGGACACCGGACCGGGCATTCCGGACGATATCAAGGAGAAGTTGTTCGAGAGGATGGAGAGGGGTCACACCACCGCCAGGGGCCATGGCCTCGGCCTCTATCTCGCAAGAACGGTGTTGGAGATGATCGGAGGGTGCATATGGGCGGAGGACCGCGTTCCCGGCGACCATACCAAGGGCGCAAGGTTCGTGGTCCTCGTCCCGCCTGCCGAACCGCAGGGCCCGGACGATGCATGAGGCTTACTTCATCGGATAATGCATCGGGTCGCTGCGGTATCTCTCGACCTTGCCATGGGCGACCAGCTTCTTCCCCTCCAGGGTGGATATCGCCCCATGGCCGCAGCATAGCAGCAGGCGCCGGCCCTTCGTCTTGAGGTCTTCATCGATCTCCGACACTATATCGAGGAGAGCCTTCCTCTCCGTCCTGGCCAGCTCGCTGTCCACGTTGACCGTCGTCATGAGCGTGGCGGCCAGCGAGGAGAACTCCTCCCGCTCCGGGGTGAACGATTCGAAGTTGATCAGGGTGTCCCCCGTGAACAGCAGGCCGTCGTCCGCAGCCAGGAAGAATATCTGGCCATGCAGATGGCCTCCCAGCGATTCAAGGACCTCGAAGCGCCGTCCCGCCGCCTCGAACTCGGCGATCACCGGCAACGACCCTCTCATGCGGAGGGGAGCGGTGGGCAGCACCTCCATCTCGGTCGGCGGCTGGAAGTGCGAGAAGAGGTTGATCAGCTTGGTATAGACCTCTCCAAGGATGGAGGACTGCATCTTGGAGTTGTACGCGCGATTGGCGTTCCTTATGATGTCCACGCTTCCAGGGTGCAGGACCGATGGTGCATCGAACATGCCCGCCCCGCCGCAATGGTCCGCGTCGGCGTGAGTGATGTATATCCGTGACAGCCGGGTGCAGTCCACCCCATAATGGGTGAGCATGTCGACGATCTCCCAGTGGTATATGCCGAAGCCCGTGTCGAACATCACCCTCTCGTTCTCGTCCTGCAGCACGTACACGGACCCGCCGCAGGGAAGCTGGAAGCAGAAGAGTTCCGCGTTTCCGCCCAGCGTGACCCGTTGCACGTCCGCGTAGAAGTTGCCCTCCGTGGTCTGCCTCAATGTCCGTCCCGTCTGCAGGATGCTGTCGAACACCACGCGCGGGTCCATGTCCCGGGACGTCAGTTCCTGGGCGATGTGGTTGCTGTCCTGCAGCAGCCGCATCAGGAAGTCCTCCTCCGTCTCGCCGATGATCCCCCTGAGCTCCTGGGCGAACCGGATGTAGAAGACGGTGTCATCCAGCCTCTTGCCGGTGGAGTCGTACTCCAGGATATCCAGGCGGTAGTGTTGCTTGAGGTCCTCCAGCAGGCGGTCGGCGATCTGATCGTTCTCCAGGGTTAACGACACGGTGAGCCGCTCAGGATGATTGCCTTCGCCATCGAAATCGAGGTACGCGATGTTCACCCCCACGGCCGTGGTATGGCCAAGAAACGAGAACAATTGACCGGGCTCATCCGGGAGGTATACCCGGAACTTGAGGAACCGAAGGGGGTTCAGGTTCTCTTGAAGATAACCAACCCTCTGCAGGTCGACGCGGATCGCCTCCGGAGCACCCTCCGGCGCATCGCCCTCGAAGAACACTGTATGGGGGTCGATCCTGCGGTCGTAATTGACACGGCGTATGTTGCCGCCATGGCTCTTGATGATGGCGGCGGCCCTGTGCAGAGCACCCGGATCGTCGGGCATTCTTGCGATGAAGGAGAAGGTGATCATATGCCCAAGAACTGCGAATCGTTATGATGCCATAAAGCTTACGGTAGGTGTAATAGATCGTCGAACCTCTCTCCGCGCCTTTTTATCGGATGCCTTTTACATTCATATCTTGAGATCATCGACTCCCTCGCGATGTCACAGAGTCATGACCATGTATCGTGAAGAACCCTGGATGAACATGGTCGAAACCCCAATTTTAGTGATTACATTGATTAATTATGTTAGTTTTGCTTCTTGCTTATTATTTCAACCATCATCATTTAAGGAGTCGGCGGGGAAGAATATCAACAAGAATGTCATCTAGCGATCGTGATTTCGGAAGAGATCAAGATCATCGCCCTTGTCGGATTGGGCGGCGCCCTCGGAAGCATCGCCCGTTACCTCATCCATGGATACATTGGCGACCACGATTTTCCCTGGGGCACCTTCGTCGTGAACTTCCTTGGCAGCCTGCTGCTGTCGATGATATTCTTCTCCAGTCTCGGTGCGGAACTGGACCCATCCGTCAAGGCATTCCTCTTCGTAGGGATCTTTGGAGGGTTCACCACCATGTCGACGTTCAGTCTTGACACCGTCGGCCTGATCATTGCCGAGCGCTTCAACGCCGCACTGTTCAACATATTCCTGAACGGAGGCCTGTGCGTGTTCGGAGGACTGGTCGGAAGATGGCTTGCCCTTTCGCTTATATGAGATCATTATTACGAACCCCGGTCCTTTCCCTTATAGTTCATCATCGATCATGCATCATTAGGCATGGGGAGGATGTCCATGCTCCCTTCTAACTGAGAGATGACATCATGCCATGGAGTTTTTCATGTTCGACCCACGGGCCCATCGACATGACCGAAAGGTGCGCTTCATCATTCGTTCGCGTTTGACCATTGAAGAACGGTACCAACACTTACTATTATCTAATCATATAGCGTGAATTGATACCCCTCAGGGTGCATAACGCATGATGCGATACATAATTTGGTAGTATAGTTACTACCTTACTTCTTTAATGTTCATGAGATATCTAGGGAATTTATGTGATTGATGGGGGAGTTAGGGGGATGATTTGCCCTCCCCGGAGACGGTTTCTTCATAAAGATCGCAGAGCTCGTTTAGGAATTGATCATAGGTTCGGCGAAACTTTAGCCGATAGAGGCGGTCGCGCGTTTGAGCCGTTATCTGTATGCTCGTCATCCTCGATCCGTTATCTTCGCTCATAACATTCCCATCCTTTTTCCTTTGAGAGCGCTATAGATTCTATGTAATTAATTGTTATCAAGCATATCATAGATATCATAGAATCATATACATCAAATGATTTTATGCGCAACGATAGTACAATGCACATAATAGTACATTATGGTCAACGACGGTCTCCCGAATATCAAATTGAAGATGCCCCGGATAGGAGTCGAAAACCGCTCTCCCGGCTCATTTTTGCATCGATACACGATATAGCACGGTAATTTCCCTATTATGAGAGAGTATATCGATGCAATTTGCGTCGCTTATGAAAGGAGTAGCGGATTTGATCTCCTATTTTGAGACCTATTATACGAGTATACAATCTCTGTATAAAATATTGTACAATGAAGACGGGAATGATAGGATGTGTAAAGAGTCAATTTCAGGCCTCATTGATAGGCAATAAAGATGACAATGCTCCGGTTAACCATGGAAAAAATGTTCATAATGCCTATAGCAAAAATTATAAAGTCAATAAAGCTAATAGCATAACTAATAATCTAATTAGCTACAATCAGCCAGAAACTATGCATAAACAGCGTTAATATTTTTTGCTAGGTGAATGAGTGAGGGGCGTAATATGAGAAAGAACGTTTTCATCTGAGAAACAGGTTGCACTCATCCTTTAAATCATACGGAAAATGAGGAGTCTGATGATCTTGGTATAATAATACAGAACCTCCCCTTCATTCTTGCCTTTTCTATTGTCTTCGCACGCATGATCTTCTTATGAGGGGGAGACAGCAAAGCTCCCGGTGGTTCCCATATGGTGAAAACACCAATGTGTATAAGCATGATCAGATGATGAAACGCATGATGCCGATCGACAACCAATGTGCACAGATATCGTGTGATACAGGATATTGATAAATGATGACAGGACTCCAGATGAAGTGAATGGCAGATTGTTTTTGGATTCGCCATTTCAGCATACGATTAGGAGGATTGGAGTTCATCAGACCTATTTAACGTAAAAAACGTCAAATGAATAGAAAGGGCGGCCCTGCGGGTTCGTGCGGGGCCGCCTCTAAGCTTCTCCCTTAACGTTTCCGAATATATTGCATCGATGCCACTATTGCCACGAAGACGATGATCACAATGCCCATGGCGATCAGAGTATCGCCTGAGGAACGTTCCGAGGCCGATATCACCTTGAGTTTCAGACCCTCCCAGTCGGGACCGTCGAACCCTATCGATCCCTCGTAACAGTATATCGTCAGGTCGTCGCTGACCTGGTCGAGCCAGCGGTATCCCACCGAAGGCGCGTCATCTTTGAACGTTATCGAGTTCAGGGATCTGCAATTTTCGAATGCGAAATCGCCTATGGTGGTGACGCCTGTCCCGATGGTTATGGATGTCAAGTTGGCACATTCCTGGAAGGCATAGTCTCCAATGCTGTTCAGACCGCTAGGAAGCGTTATAGTTGTCAATGAGGGACAGCGATAGAATGCATATGTGGCGATCCTTGTCACACTGTCGTGGACGGTAACGGAACCGCTCCTGCCTTCAGGGCATCATATCAGTGTGGTGAGATCTTTGTTATATAGCAGACCGTCAACGCTTGCATACCTCTCATTGCCATCGGCGACATGGATAGAGGTCAAAGAGATGCAGTGATCGAAGGTGTACACATCGATCGTTCCCGCCAAGTTCTTGCCGATGTTGACGGTCTCCAGGGAAGAGCAGAACGCGAACGCGTAATCTCCCAAGGTTGTCATGTTGTCAGGAAGGACCATCGAGGTCAGCGACGTGCAGTAATGGAAGGCATCGTTGCCAATAGAGGTGACACCTTCCTCGATGATCACCGAGGTAAGACCGAGGTGAGAGAATGGCAGTTGGTGAAGACGTATTCGCCGATAGATCTGACGTTGCCAGGGATGGTGATGGACTCAAGGGAGGTACAGAAGCCAAAAGCCTCTTCATCGATCGATTCGACACCTTTCCCGATGACCACCGAGACGAGCGAGGAGTAGCTATAGAAGGCCCCCTCGCCGATGTGAGTTACTCCATCTCCAAAGGTAACGGATGTTAGAGAGGTGCAGCGTAAGAACGCCCAATCGCCTATGCTCTTCACGCTGTCAGGGATGACGACTGAAGTGAGAACGGTGCAATCGCGGAAATCGGAGTCGCCAATGGATACGACCGGCATTCCAGATAACGTCTCTGGAATGGCGATGTCACCCCCATCACCGACGTACCTATCGATCTGTACCTTGCCTCAAAGCACAGGGTCATAATCGATAATCGTGTACTAATAATCCAATTCGCTCATTTGAACGTCTGCGTCCGATGAAGCCTCTGCCACATAGGGCAGCATCTGTACTGTCGCTAATAGAACGAGCAATGTTAGGATGACACAACGGGATCTGTTCAACATTATATCGAGAGGGTTGCATTTTCAGATCTCGATATAATCATTTCCTGTAAATAATAAAATTACAGAGCTCGAGAATGATATCGCTTTTCGATATAGATCGATCATCATGTTCAACCCTAGCTATGGAGAGGATTCGTCATGAAGTGTTGCACGTTCTCCTTTCCCGATGCTAATCGAAAGATTGAAATACAGAGCCTTCAATGGCTATAAAATGACTATTAAGGCGAAAAGGACGGCTTAAAAGACGGAAAGGAGCAACTATGCGAGATTGGATTGTGTCGAACGAAGCGATCCTGCAATGCTGTATGTTCATATCTGGATGATCGAGAAAGAAAGAGGATAAAGTGGGGCCGATCGGCCCCTTTGAAATGACCCTTAAGGGTTTTAGGCCTTTGATGAAGCAGGCGCTGAAGCGATGCCGATCGGAACGACCTGCTTTCCCTTCATGACCAGGAGGGTGATGCCCGCTCCAAGGTACAGGCCAAGCAGGGAGAAGATCATCCACAAGGCACCTACAGCGGTCCTCAGACCTTCGTCAATGGCTCCGCCGTTATACCAGGCTGCAGTGACGAAGAACGCGATCGCAGCGATGAACAGCACTATAGGCAACAGCTTGACTGGCTGCGCCAGGGACAGCACGGCATCGATCAGGATCACAAGTCCGATGTAAACCAGCCCAAGCATTCCAGCGGCGTCAGCTGGGATGAAGGGGAACACCAAGAAGAATATGGCCAGTGGTCCGAAGATCGCGGTTCCCAAAAGGTTCTCGTTCAAGTATGCTACGATGGTCGCAACAAGGACCAAAAGACCCACAGGACCTGCGATGCTAGCGATCAAGTCCACAGAGTCAAATACTTGTAGGCCTAGGCCGCCAACAAGGAATGTGAAGAACGCTATCGCGAATAGCGCCATCACGTCGGCCATTGCCACTTTTATGTGTACGTTCGATTCTTCCGCCATTGTTTACTTCCTCCTGTTTCGATATCGAGACCCAAGTCATCAAGATCGATTTTATCGACGAAGCCCCGAGAGGGACTTCAACGATGGCACGGGCTCTCCTCTCCTTTGATTGCTACGATTAATATAGCAATCAAAAAGTCTCATCAACTTTTCAATAAGATATAACTTTGCAACGAATTATAATCAAAATGACAATTGATATGTAGTAAATCACTATTTGGTAGGAAAAAAAATTCCAAAAAGAATAGAAAGGATAGATAATTTATTCTAAAAAATAATTAATAATATGGTAAAATTAGATTCTTTTTAGCTTTCGTACAAGGTATCATCGAAAGGTCCGATCATGGAAGAGGGGAACGTCCTAGCTCCTCCAATTTTGCAAGGTAGGTCCTGCGCCTCGTCTCATACCCTTCCTTCGCATTGCCGTAGGGAACATACTCCGATACCTTCCACCCCTCGAAGGCCATCATTTCCTTGGTCTCGTTCGCCAATCCCTTCAAGAAAGAATATTCAATGAAATCTCGGTCAGGGATACGATTCATTGCCCACCTTAGCAGGTCTGGATCATGTGTGGCGATGCAGAAGGGAATATCCTGCTCAATGATCTGCTCTGCGGCGTCCTTGAACGCCTCCTGTATCATGTTGAAGTCGGATATGTCCCCTGTATACGCTCCCTTTACCAGGCGTATCCTAGCCCCAGCGTCCAGCATGGCGTCGATGTCCTGACCGGTTCGGCGGAGATATGCTTGTAATGTGACCGTCACCGGAAGGCCTGATTGAAGGCAGTCGACGGCTATGCCCAGAGTGAGGTCGACCATACGCTGGCCTTCCATATACAGTTCGAATGGGACCTTCTTGCTTGCGGCTTTCTCGCAGATGCTCCTGGCGAGCCTCATCGTATTCTCTCTGTGCAGGGTGCCTCCGAGAGTTGACGGCTTGACCGTGATGGACGCCCTAAGACCGTTCTTGGAAATGTCCCCGATCAGGGAAACGTAGCTGTCATGCACATTCCTTGCATCCGATTCCTGGCGAGAATATCTACCAAGGATGTCAAGGATGCATGTCATTCCTTGCTCGTTACGATCTCTACACCATTCAAGAGCAGCGCGTCTATCTGGAAGCACCCATCTATCTGGCATTGAACACCTAATCCCATCGGAGATTCAAATAGATGAAGGTCAGAGAGGTAACGTGGAAGCGCTCTTGAATCTCGGATCCTTCGTCCTATCGGCGGCGACCAACTGGGCGTCGTTGAACAACTTTACGTCGATTATCGAGGGATGCTTGCTCCTTACCAGTATCCCATCCCATCGGCGGAATCCTGCATAGATGGGGTTATGAAGGATGTGCCGGACGGAGTACAGCGTCCAGCGGTTGCCCTTCCTGGTCCTGATCCCATGTTTGTTTAGGGATTCGGCCAGATCGGCCATCGTCTCGCCGGCGCAGTATCGACGATAGAGGTCCCTGACAACCTCGGCCTCCTCCTCCACCACGACCAGTTCCTTGTCCTTGACCCTGTAGCCGAACGGTGGGAAGAGGCCAAGCATTCCTCCCGACTCCGCCTTCTGCGCCATGCCAGAGTATGTCCTCTCACCTATCTGCTCGCTCTCCAGCTGGGCCAATCGCTGAATGATGTCCACGACGAAGCGACCCATGGCCGACGATGTATCCAGCTCCTCCTGCATGGACATGAACTGCTTTCCCCATCTCTCCAGGTTCTCCATCATCACCATGAAGTTCTTGGAGTTGCGATGGATCCTATCCATCTTCATGACCAGGATGGCGTCCCATCTGTCCCTCTCATCCATCATGCGCTGGTATGCTGGCCGTTTCACCGATCTTCCGCTGAAGCCGTCGTCCACGTATTTCTCCGCCACCTCCCAGCCCTGGGCTTCGCAGTACGCCTCCAGGCGCTCCATCTGGGCCTCCAGAGAGTAACCCTCCTCGGCCTGGTCATCGGTGGAGACACGGGTATAGATAGCCACTCTAAGCATTCACGACCTCCAGGCGCCGATGGGACGGCGCGCAGTTCGGACTTCTACGACGCCCTTCCATCATGCCCTGCACGACGTTGAATCGTTCCGGAGTGATAACGGCCTCATGCCCGAGCGAGAAGACGATGTCATCCCAGACCACATATCCAGCGTATAGAGGATTGCGTAGGATGTTGCTCACCGTCTGCTTCTTCCATACCTTGCCCTTCTTGGTGGGTATGCCTCTTTCGTTCAAGGAATCAGCAATTTCCGACAGGGAGCGACCGTACAAGTACGAGCGATAGATGAATCGAACGATCTCGGCCTCATCTTCCCTGAGGATCAATCGCCCGTCCACGATATCATACCCGAACGGGACGCCCGAACCAAGATAGCCAGAGGCAGATTTGGCCTTCTGAAGCATCCCCACCTTGACCCGCTCGCCTATCTGCTCGCTCTCTAGCTGAGCAATTCGCTGAATGATGTCCATGACGAACCGGCCCATTGCGGTGGTGGTGTCGAACTTCTCCTGCATGGAGTTGAACTGCTTGCCCCATGCGTTGAGGTTGTCCATCATGGCCGCGAAGTTCTGGGAATCGCGGTGGATGCGGTCCATCTTCAGGACGAGGAGAACATCCCAATCGTCCTTGCTCTCCATCATCCGTTTGTAGGCAGGGCGGTCGGTGGTTCTTCCCGAGTACCCCTCGTCCACGAACTCCCCGGCAACGGTCCAGCCTTTGGCCTTGCAATAAGCATGCAGCCTCTTTAGCTGGGAGGGGATGCTGTACCCTTCACGCGCCTGATCTTCGGTGGACACCCTAGCATAGATGGCAGCGCGCAATACATCCCTCCGTGACCATGAACTCAAACGATAGGTGAAGATGGTTCGAATGCATCCCGCCGGGGGTATCGTTCTGTATCAATAAGAGCATTGTCCGAAATGCAATCAAGCGTCGAGCGTTAATTCATCCACTTGTATCAATAATTGCATAAAATATATACAGCCCAGCTACCAGTAGTGTTAATTAGAATCCCGCCATGATCGAGAGAAGCATGAACGGGGACCTTGAGGCAAAGGTGGCGGAGCTTCGCCGAGAGTTCGGCGGTCTGCTCAATGACGAGGTCCTTCGCCGAATGGCCAAGTTGGAAGAGGAGAGCAATATGGCATCCATCAAGAAGATAGCCGATATCGGTGACAAGGAAGAAGTGTCTGTCGTGGTCAAGGTCACTCGGATAAATGAGACCAAGACCTTCCAGAAGAGGAGTGGCGGTGAGGGTAAGGTCAGGAACATAAATATCGAGGACGAGACCGGAACATGCCGCCTGACCCTTTGGGATGAGGATGTGGACCTACCTGAGGAGATGAAGATAGAGATCGGCACCCAGCTGAAGCTGACTGACTGTTATACCAAGCAGACCGAGTTCGGCCTTGATATCGCGAAGGGGAAGAGAGGAAAGATTGAGCTATTGTAAATTATAAAGCTAATCACTTTACAAACTTTATTTTTATCTATTGATCATCCGTTCCATCATCAAGAGCATAATTGAAAAGATGAAAAAGAGAGAGAGGGCTTTGCCCTCTTCATCATTCCTTGCGGCCTTCTTCCCGGTATAGCACCACGGTCATGATGGCGGCTATCGCAGCGATGGCCACGATCCCTATGACCAGGACGATGGCTCCTTGATTATCGACCTTGCCATTCTTTCCTCCGTCACCGGAATCGTTGGAAGGCACATCCGGGGAACCGGGATCGGATGGATCATCGGTCGCTCCCTTGATCTGCTTGACCACCTCGTCCCTGTATTCCGATATGGACATGAATTCATTCATCGCCTCGTCCACGTCATCAATCACCGGAACTATGTTCTTGAGCCTCGGAACCACTCTATCTAGCACGGAGTTGTCCTCAAGGTGATCGACTATCTCGGATGGGAGAAAGAGAGTGTAAATCCCATCCAGGTTCAAGGGGCCTGAGACCGGGATGATACCATAGATCTGGCCATTCGTCACCTGGTAGGTTCCAATATAGATATTATCAAGGATGAACGGGAACCCTTCCTCCAGTATCCTCTGTTCCAGCGATTGGGGGCTTCCAGTGGCATTGAAGAATCCTTCCATGGTGCCCGTGACAATAATAATGTCCTGGAGCAGACCGTTATCTTGAGATGATTTCAGTAGAGGTGTGTAGATCGCCATTACCGTGTCGATCATATCACCGTCAAGCAAGCTGGAACCAGCGAACAGCCTCTCGAGATGTGAGGGCTCATAAGGTATTGCATGCGATAGACCCTCCAGTTGTGGGAAGGCAGCATGTATCTCCGCATCGAAGAGGCTCTTCATCTCCAGTTCGAAGTCCAGGTAGGACAGGTCGATAGTATGGGTAACATCTTCAGGCGTGGTGAATTCGATCACCATTACTTTTGGGATGTTCCGTACCTTGATGTGCAATAAGAGCGCGGCGTGCACCTCCAGGTCTAGACACTTGATCACCTCGGTCTCCGTATCATATATGATGATACCGTCGATGATCAATGCGTAGTCAAGGTTGTAATTCAGCAGGATCGTTTTAAGCTCTGAATCCATCTGGAAGATGTCCCAGACGCTGAATCCCAACTTTTCACGGACGAACTCCCAGCCGCAATAGCCGATGCCGCGGATGAACTCCCAATCGATCTCATCCGTACCGTTTTTGTGCACGGTCTCGTTGACCGCCTTTCCAAGATCGTCCAGGTCCTTACCGGTGATGACATACTGACCGGCCTCGGACAGGTCCATGGTCACATTGACAAAGAAGGATGCACGATACTTATCCGCTAACTTGAAATGGATGCGGGATTCCTCCGTCCCGTCTCCTTTATGTATAAGAGCGAATGATCTCGAGTCCAAAGAAGCGCAGAAGTCGTTCACTTTACAGTTGAATGGGGAGAGAAGCTTCCCCACGGTCTCTCCATTAAGGGCTTTAGGTCCTCTCTCAAAAGACCTTCTTTCCGACGGCCTTTTTCACGACATCGGATGGAGTTACCTCTCCCGCAGTGGCTGTGGCACGACCATGATACTCATCATGAACATCGCTACGAGCAATACCACTGCGATGGCGGTACCGTTTTTCCTCATCGAATCCACCTTATGTGTTTGATGAGGGGTACAATATAAAAAAACAAAATTCTTATGTTGGTTATTTTTTGAATCTTTATTTTTGAAGTAAAAAAGTAAAAGAGAAAGGGGATTGAAAGCGTTTTAGCGCCGTCGATCGGCGCTTACATCATTCCGTCCATGCCCATGTCTTGCGGCATCTTCCTGCCGCCATCTCCCGCTGGAGGAGCGCGACGAGCGGCGATGATATCATCGATCCTGAGGATCATAGAAGCGACCTCGGTCGCGGAGTCGATGGCCTGGGTCTTCACCCTTAGAGGCTCGATGACATCCAGGTCCAGCATGTTGGCGGGCTCGCCGGTGGTAAGGTCCAGACCCATATGGGCGCCATTCTCCTGGCTGTGGGCCTTCTTGAGCTCGATGACAATGTCGATGGGGTCAAGACCAGCGTTCTCAGCGAGGGCCCAGGGGATGATCTCCAAGGCCTCGGCGAAGGCTCGAACGGCGAGCTGTTCACGACCGCCAACAGCAGAGGCGTAGTCGCTCAGCTTCAAGGACATCTCGATCTCTGGTGCTCCTCCACCGGCAACGACCTTGCCATCCTCCATGGCGACGCCGACGACCCTTAGAGCGTCGTGCAAGGCCCTCTCGACCTCATCGATCACGTGCTCGGTACCGCCACGGACGAGGATGCTGATGGCCTTGGGGCTCTGGCAGCCAGTGATGAAGGTCATCCATTCCTCTCCGACCTTGCGCTCCTCGACCAGTTCAGCGTATCCAAGGTCGGCCTCGGTGATAGAATCCAGGTTGCCGATGATGTTACCGCCGGTGGCCTTGGCGATCTTCTCGATATCAGATTCCTTCAGGCGGCGGCAGGCGTAGATGCCAGCCTTGGCAAGATAGTGCTGAACGAGGTCGTCCATTCCCTTCTGGCAGAAGACCACGTTGGCGCCAACGGACTTGATCTTGTCCACCATGCCCTTCAGGGTCTTCTCCTCCTCGTCGAGGAAGCGCTGCATAGAGGCAGGGTCACGAATCTGGATCTTGGCCTCGACCTCGGTCTTCTTGATCTCGAGAGCAGAGGATAGGATGGCTATCTTGGCCTTGCTGACAAAGCGAGGCATCCTGGGGTGGACCTTCTCCTTGTCGATGATCAGACCGTTGATCAGCTCGGTGTCGGAGATGGCGCCACCGGTCTTCTTCTCCACCTTGATGTTGTCGACGTCTACGATGAGCTTTCCGTTGCGCTCTTCAGCGACCGCCTTCGCCGCCTTTACGGAAAGCTCGGAAAGGGCCCTTCCCTCTCCGCCCACCGACTTTCCGGTCATGGCGGTCATAGCCACCTTGATCAGGCCCTCATCGTCCTCGATGGGGACGGCGATGTTCTCGAGGATCCTCACGGCCTCTGCAGCGGCGAGCTTGTACCCGTTGGCGATGACGGTCGGGTGGACGTTGGAGTCGATGAGCTGTTCGGCCTTCTTGAGCAGCTCACCGGCTAGCACGACAGAAGTGGTGGTGCCGTCACCACACTCGGTGTCCTGGGTCTTGGCGACCTCTACGATCATCTTAGCCGCAGGGTGCTGGACATCGATCTCCTTCAGGATGGTCACGCCATCGTTGGTGATGACGACGTCGCCGAGGGAGTCGACCAGCATCTTGTCCATGCCCTTGGGCCCCAATGTCGAACGTACAGCGTCGGCAATGGCGCGGGCGGCAGCGATGTTGTTCGACTGAGCCTCGCGGTTCTTGGTCCTCTCAGTGCCCTCTTTGAGCACAATGATCGGTTGGCTTTGTCCTAGTGAATATGCCATTCTGAACCTCCTTTCGAGCCCACGATATTTTATCGCTTCTATATAACTATTACTCCAGTTTCCCCTGGCAAGAAATCATGTGGATGACCGTTTCCTCGGACGGGGACTTGCCTTGGCCCGCTAGGGCCGCCGCGATCGCCATGGGGATCAGAACGCATCACGGCATTCCAGGCCTAGCCCGCTGCATATGTCCTTGACCCGGGCGATCATCGAGCGATAATATCCTTCATCCTCGATGTGCAATTCCAGAATCTGCTCGAGGGAGGGATCGGCCTTCGCTCTCGCCAGCATTCTGGCCTTCATCCCTGGACGCAGATTGAGGCGGTCTATCATCACCATCGAGGCCCCTGCATCGCGCACCGACCTCAATAGAAGGTCAAGGTCGCTATCGGCGAACGCGGGAACGATGGGTCCGATGAAGGCATAGACGTTCACACCCTCATCGTGCAGAGAACGCATCGCATCCAACCTCTTCGATGGCGGCGACGCGCAGGGCTCGAGCATCGCTGCAAGGTCATCATCGATCGTGGTGATGGTTATCCCGACCTCGGAATCGGAGAGGCGCGAGAGCAGATCGGCGTCCCTGGCCACCAGGGACGATTTTGTGAGCACGCTCACCCTGGCATGATGCTTCACCAGCATCTCAAGGCATCGGCGGGTCAGCAGCAGCCCTTCCTCGACCGGCTGGTATGGGTCGGTGACCGTTCCCAGTCCGATCATGCCCTTCTTGCGTATCAGCTCCCGGTCGAGCAGCAGGGGCAGGTTCATCTTCGCCGAGATGTTGCGGCTCCATCCCTCCACGTCCCTCCTCATGATATATGGTGCGTAGCAATAGACGCATCCGTGGCCACACCCGGTATAGGGATTCAGGGCCAGGTCGAGGCCTGGAAGGCGGGACGGCGACAGGGCCACAGTGGCCTTGACCATGCTGACGTTCTGCGGACAACGCTCATCGGAGAGGAAGGAGTCAAGGCTAGACATAGTCGTCGATCCTTCTCTGCGTCAGAAGGTCCCGGAGGATGCCGCTGTTGGCGATCCAGGTCTCCATCGGTATCTCCATCCGGCCAGAGATGTGTGCCAGGGCCTGCTGGAGCGTCTCGAACCTGCTCGGCGTGGTCGTCAGGGCTGCCCTGACGTTCTCCCTCACGTTCCATACGCCCACCGGCATGATGTATCCTGGATGTGCCTCCCGGAATATGACCGCGCCCGCCTGCTTCCTTTCCCTGGTAAGCAGCTCGTTCACGGCAAGGCGGGCCGCATAATAGCAGCCGCCGATGTGCGCATATTCCTTCCGTCCGTTGAAGAACTCGTGGTCGCTGATGATCTCCACCTCCCTCCCCGTCGGGTTCCAGGCGGTGTTGGGATACCAGGCCTCTATGAGCTCGTATCGCCACGATGTGGGCATGAGGAGGATGCTCCAGCGATTGTCGAGCTGATACCAGTCGTACACCCTCCATTCATCCAGTATCGGGTTGTGCCGGGTGTCCTGGAGAAGGCCCTTGCCCAGGATGTCGTCCACCGCGGTGATGGTCCACCTGGTGGGGACGAACCTGCGATTCTTCCCTACGCCCAATGCGCCGACCGAGAACGCCTTCTGGATCTTGGATATCATGACGCCCCTCTGGTACAGGTCCCGGACGGCCTCCGTCGCCTTGAGGTCGGTGTCATAGAACGCCTTCTCCACCCGGTGGTCGTACCTGGGGTTGCCCACCGATAGGTCCTTGAGCCAAGCCGATGGCCCGAACGGTTGAACCTCGTCGTCCAAGACCAGGCGTCCGCTGGGCCGCTTGTGGAACCTCGCTTCCACTTCAAGTGGATCGGAGGAAAGGGCGAGGTCCCTCGTCAGGTCGACGATCCTTCCCCCCTTGTCGAAGTTGCAGGCATCGATGCGATGCTTTCCCCTCACCAGGGAGAAGCGGAAGTCCACTATCTCGTCTATGCTCTTGCCCACCCATAGCTCGGGCGTGTCCATCATCGCAGTGTCGCCCATGAACGGCGGGACCAGCGGGCCCACCTCGACCTTGGGGTAGCCGTAACGTCCCACGAATATGCCCGGCGGGGACATGCCGGCAAGGTCCAGCGTGTCGATCATCCTTCGGGTCTTGGAGCGAGAATAGAACTTGACCATGAGGGGGCAGCGCTCTTTGCCGCACAGGTTGCGGGAGCCCTTGCATATGATGCAGAGGGAACCCTTGGGCACTTCCAGAACGCCTGCCGAGCCCATTGCGTTCAAGTGTCTTTCGAAGCTCCCCTGCGTCGAGCCGAACATCTGTTTTCCCAGTTTGTCGTATGTATTTATCCCTTGTCCCTGGCTGGCAGAAGGTGCCGTTCACCGAGCATCATGCGGACCATCTCCTCCGGCGCTCCGAGAACGCACCCGTGGAGCGCCGCATCTGTTCCAGGCGAGAGGGATATCAAGGTGGCGGCGGCCTCCCGCGCCTCCTTCACGGACGCATCTAGCATGCGATGGCCGGTCCTGACCCCTTCCTCGTCCATCCTGAGCAGACGGGCCAGCATCGGGCCTGAGCAACCGGGAGGCTCGGCACCGCGGTCCATGTCCATCATGTCGTCTGCGATCTGGAGCGCGATCCCGCATCTTCTGCCGAACTCCGAGGCGGCGTCAAGGACCTCTTCTTCCGCTCCTGCCGACAAGGCGCCGTATGCTGCCGCAAGGGCGAAAAGCTCCCCCGTCTTGAGGGATGTCAGCTCCCTGTAATGCGTCCAAGAATCGCCCAGGTCGCCCATCTCCATCTTCGCCCCTTTCACTATCAAGAGATGAGCATGGGCCAACCTCCCGGCCGCCCGTCCGCCGTATCGTGAAGCGATGCCATACGGGACGGACAACAGGCCAAATACCTCCATGATCGCCCCCATGAGGCCAAGATGTACGTGGACCGCTGGGAGGTCCCTCCTGGTGATGTCCCTGTCCAGCATATCGTCGATTATCAGACATACGGCATGCGATATCTCCACTGCGGCCGCCAGGTCGAACGCGGCCGATCGGGATGTCCCGCCCAACGCGTCATGCAAGAGAACCGTCAAGCCGCCCCTCAATCGCTTGCCGCACATGAGGTGCTCTTCGATATCTCTTGACGCCACCCCTTCCAGCGCCTGTCTCATGGAGGAATCGATCCCCTCCCTGACGGCGGATAGGAACATCCCGAACGGCCCTTCATCGATGGCAGGGTTCACACATGAGGTCTCAAGGTCCATGGCTCCACACTCCCTGCTGAAGGAAAATGGCGCTCAGGCCCACCGCGTACAGTATGGAGATGTACAGCTGCTTGAGCCGCACGTCGTTGCTGCGCTCCTCCATCCGGCCACCCGGGCGGTCGATGTGTTCCATCCTGACCCGGTCCGCCCTTCGGCCGAGGGATGCCAGGGCCAGGAAGGTCGCGGTCGACAGCGCGGCATAGGCCACCAACCCCCAGTAGCTCATCGACGAGTACGCGAGAGGGATGGATGCGAGGAATGGGATGAGGCCAAGGGCCGGGAACGCCTCACACCACCGCCATCGAGGATGCTTGACCACGGTCGTCCTCTTTCCAGCCTCCTTGTCCGTGCGGTAGTCCATGCTCATCATGCTCACGAAGAGGGAGCTGGCCGCGATTCCGAAGGCAGTGGCAACCAGGATGGAGAGGGGCGTGATGGCGTCGGAACCGATGTACGCGATCACCAGTACCGCGATCGCGTTCACCGGCGCGGCCAGGTAGAGCTCGGTGTATGGTCGGTACGACAGCCGCATGGCGGAATGGTTGTAGCCCATCAGGGCGAACATGCCGTAGGAGGCTGGCACTATCAGTGCGGGACGCACCAATATGAGGCCTGCCATTAGGAGAAGGATGGTGCCCACCAGGGCCCCGCTCAATGCCTTCGCCTCCCCCACGGTGACTGGGCCGTCCACCAGGGGCTTCCGTCTTCCGGTGGCGGCGATGGCCGCCCTCCGGTCCGCCTCCAGGTCGGTGATGTCGTTAAGGGGATGTGCTACGTATTGCATCAGCACGACGCAGACCACTGCCGCGGCCATGAGCCATGGGTCATCGATCCTTCCCCCGGAGAGGAAGACGGCCATCGATGCACCGAGGGCGGTCGAGCTGAGGCTCCATGCGGCAAGGGGCTTGAACCTGGCGAAATCGATGAGCGATGATGCGTCCACGCCGTATCGCTTGACCTTTTTCGAACAGGTCGGTCAAGTATCTTACTGCAAATGAGACCTCGTGCATCGATCGATATGCGAGCGTGGCCTGCCTGAGGCCGATGTCGCGGCCGGCCATGCGGGCGTGATGTTCAAGCAATCCCGATCCCGCCGGAAGAGGACTGCTCCCCGAGAACTATCGGCTGGGTCCCTGCCCCTTCTCCTCATCCGATTCGGTATTTCGCCCTGGATCGATCTCCAGGGAAGTGATGTCTCGTGATCATCGACCTCCTCTGGACCCATCGGTCGATGATCCGTTCGATCGTCCAAGAGATGTTTGGGCGGTGTCGGCGACGACACCGCCGATCGGCCTTCTGCATGTTTCTTTGCGCTGCTTCACTGCCTCCCCGACCGAAGTACGAACAGTACTAGCACAAGCACGGCGGCGATGGTGATCGCAGCTATCACGATGGCAAGAGAAGTGTCGTCGAAGCCTCCCTTCGGAGAGGATATCACCTGGAGAGGCAGCCCCTCCCAATCAGGACCGTCGAACCCAGTAGCCCCCTCGTAATAGTATATCGCCAGTTCGCTGCTGACGCCTTCGATCCAACCGGATCCGACCTCAGGTGCGTCGCCCTCGAATATGGTGGAGCTCAGGGACTCGCACGAGCCGAATGCATATTCGCCTATGCTCGTGACACCTTTGCCGACGGTGACGGATGTGAGGTTGTAGCATTTGGAGAAGGCCCAGCCGTCGATGTTGGTCACACTGTCTGGGATCGTCATGTTGGTCAGGGAGTGGCACTCATAGAATGCAGCTTCACCGATGGATGTGACGCTGTTGGGCAGGGTCACGGATCCAAGGGAGTAACACCATGAGAAGGTCGCTTCACCGATCAGGGTGACGCCGTCAGGAATGATGATGGACGTGAGGTTGTAGCATTCGGTGAAGGCCCAGTCCCCTATGGAGTTCACGCTTTCCGGGATGATGATCGAGGTCAGGAATTCACAGGCGGCGAAGGCATCCATTGCAATGGAGGTGACACTGTCGGGGATGGTGAATTCGCCGCTCTTTCCTCCAGGACATTGGACCAATGTCGTAAGGTCCTTGGTGTATAGAACGCCGTCGATGCTTGCGTAATTAGGGTTTTCCTCGTCCACATCGATCGTTTCAAGGGATGGGCACCAGCCGAAGGTGCCATTACCGATGTACGTGACGCTTGCCGGTATGTCGATCGATGGGAGGGAATGGCAGTCGCTGAAGGCGTAGTCGCCAATGTATGAGACGCCATCGGGGATGTCGACGGATGTTAGGGAATAGCAGTAAGAGAAGGCCTCTTCTCCGATGCTGGTCACACCGTTGCCAATGATGACGGATGTCAGTTCCTCGCACCAGTAAAAGGCATAGTCGCCGATGGATTCGACACCGTCAGGAATGGTGACGGATTCCAAGGGCAGTTGGTAAAAGGCATATTCGGCGATCGAGGTGACAAGCTTTCCATCGATCTCTTCGGGAATGATGAGATCCACTTCCTCACCATTGTATCCCGTGATCTCCACCGTTCCATCATCTTTGACCTCATACTCGAAATCCTCAGGCGATATCGCTTCTGTCGCCGTGGACATCAATTAAGAGATCATCAACATGATCACAATCGTGACGAGCGCGTAACGAGCTTTAGCCCACATGATATCTTCGGGGGAATCCTCTTATTTAAATATAATTATTCTCTCATTCAGGAAACGGCCGCGACGTCCTCCATTCCCGATGCGTTCCGATGTCGAGTTCCATGGGCGAGCGCCTCTGGACGTGGGATGCCGATCCATATGGGCGGAGAGGATGGACGGCCCTGGAAGAACAGGGCATGGGGGAAAGAAGCGGCTCCTCGACCCGGAGGCAGGAGATGTGCCTCAGGTGCATGGATGCCTCATCATGTCTTCGTCCCGGCATCATGCACATCGGCGTGCACCCTCGCCCCTCATGGCCGGACGGGCATGAGCATGCCGTATCCTGCGATCCCCATTAGTTCGAGGACCGCCCGCCTCGGCCTCACCAGACGGCCCCTCATCATCCTGCCCAGGATGTCATGTGGTGTGTTCCCCTCTCCTCGTACACCCCTTTCTTGACCATCCTGACGTTGACCGCCCTGAGGGAGTATCCTCGACCGAGCAGATGCAGGTACAGCTGAGGGGAGCCGGCCGAGAGCCTAAGCAGGACGTGGTCCTTTCCTGCTGACAGCGACGCCTGCTCGCATCTCTCCAACAGCGCGTCGAACACATCCTTGTCGTCCAGCTCGGGGTCGGTGACGAGCGCCTTGATCGAGGAGAACCTTGCCTCCTCATCCTTCTGGTAGGTGTGCAGGACCGCAAAACCGATGACCGCCCCTTCCCTCTTGGCCACGAAAAGGGAACCCAATCTGCCCTCCACCGCCTTCCTGGCCTCCACGGTGAGATCGAGCGACGGGGACAGCCTCCTGCTCAGATCGGCGATGGTCCCCAGAACCGAGGGCAGCTTGGAGGCGGGGACCTCCTCGACGAAGTGCGTTGGCACCTCGGAGCCTCGCACCACCTTCTCCAGGATGAGCACGACCGTGGTCGGCGTATAACCGGACGAGAGGTAGAAGTGCACATGCTTGGGCATATGGGCCATGGTCTCCAGGCCGATCACCTGGCAGCCGCGGCCCTCAAGGTACCGTTCGCATGCCGATAGCAGCGCGCGTCCCACACCGGCGTTCTGATGGTTCGGGTGGACCTCCAGGGGGCCGATCCATCCCACGCCTCCCCACACGTGGCAGAACGCCGAGCCGACTATCTTCCCGTCAAGCTCGGCGACCAGGCAGCCCTCCGGCTCCGTCGTCATGTAGGAGTGGATCAGCTTCTCCGACCGCTTCGGATATCTGAACCGCCGCCCGATGTCCTGCATGGCCAGGTCGGACCAGGCGATCTGTCCGACCTCCCGTACGTTCTCCACATCCTCCGGCCTCATGGGGCGGATGGTCATCTCCCTATCCTTCAAACGATCGATTATGCCCATTGATACTACCTCATCTCCTCCACTGCCGGCCCCTGAGCCTTTCCGCAGGCATGGCGTTCAGAACGCGCTCCGGCGGCAGACATGCCTGCTGCGCCGAGACCACCGCCCAGTTCCAGTAGGCGAGCTCGTTGGGGAATGCCGCTTCGGTGCCCAGCAGGATGTATGGTGAGGTCCCCAGGGAGCGGACCGTGTCCGAATCGAGGTCCATCCTGTCCGGATATACGTTCATCTCAATCGCGATCCTTTCATCGGTGGCGGCCATGGCGACCTTATCGATGTCCACCTGTATTCGCTCCCGCAGCCCGATCACCCTGCTAGTGGGGTGACCCAGGACGTCCATCAAGGGGTCTTCCATCGCCCTCAGTATCCTAGCAGTCATCTGCTCGCGGTCCATGGTCAGGGAGGTGTTCACCGATGCGATCACGATGTCAAGCTCCTCGAGCGGTGCGGAGGGGAAGTCCAGCCTCCCTTCGGGAGTGATATCGACCTCCCCGCCCTTCAGTATGTCGATGCCCAGGAGATCGGCCGATTCATCGATGAGGATGTTGCGCTGTTCCAGCATCTCGGCGTCCATCCTCCGCCCTCCCAGACGGTCGCAGAAACATATGTGCTCGTGGCCGAGGTCCCTGGCGGCGGCGGCCATCTCGAGGACCCTCATGCCGCTGTCATATGAAGCGGAGCGAACGTGCAGGTCGCCCTTCAGGTCATGGCTCGCAACGCGCTCACAGTGAGGCAGGCCCCTCGCCTCCGGCAGGATGGGCGTCATCTCCGCGACGGCGAACACATCGTCCTCGGTGGATGCCTGATGCCCGTGGTGGGGGCCGAAGCGTATGCCCTTGGCGCGGATCCTTCCTTCGACCTCCCTCACGAAAGCGTCCGGCCCGGTGGTCCTGATCAGTTCGAACCCGAACGTCTCGGGAGCGGAAGCCCGCAGCATGCACACCGCTCCCGATGTGGTCTTTCCCAGCGCCTGCTGCCTGTCCACCATGAGAAGCTCCGTGACCTCGGGGCATATGCCGAAGCGGGCGATCACATCGTCCGGAGCCTTCGCCGAGAAGAGCAGCATGATGTTTGCCACCGCCGGGACCTTGCGGCGCAGGGGGCCGGTCAGCTCCAGGCGCTCCAGCCCGGGAGCGGAGCGGAGGTGTTCGATTATCCTCTGTGCCGAACGCAATGCGAAGGGGGCGGGCACCTCGGCGGCCTCCTCCCTCCTCCAGACCAGATGTTCCAGCGTCCTGCGCTCCACCTCCTCCCCGAAATCGGGAAGTTCCGCCAGACGGCCCTCGTATATGGTACGTAGAAGGTCATCGACGGACCGGATGCCAAGGAGAACGTCCAGGTCGGCCAGGCGCCTTATCCCCAGGGACGGGATGGTCCTGAGCAGTTCGAGGTCCTCGGGAAGCAGGTCGCGCACCTTCTCCAGGGCCTCGATACGGCCCGTGCGGAGGTATTCCTCCACCTTTGCCTCGATGCTCTCCCCTACGCCCTCTATCTGGCGCAGGTCCCCCCTCTCGCTGACCGAACGAAGGTTCTCCGTGAGCTCCTCTATGCTCCTTGCGGCCCGCAGGTAGCTATTGGCCCTCCATCGCTCTCCCTGGATCTCCATGGCCAATGCCAGGTCGTAGAACAGGTTGGCCGCCTTTCTGTTGTCCGCCCTCCCTATCGTCACCGCCATAGGACCGTCCTATTGTTTGGAGCGCCTGCATCTTAAACTTATGAGAGCGGCCGTGATCCCCGCGCCGACCCCATTGTCGATGTTGACCGTCACCAGGCCCGGGGAGCAAGAC
>LSQX01011758.1_pt1 | contig 107849 bp, 97 predicted proteins | sample 654561 | NCBI WGS metagenome assembly LSQX01 (sample SAMN04489861, study PRJNA283612) | anaerobic digester metagenome | isolation source: 4 biogas reactors fed with cattle manure at either 37C or 55C with and... | place: Denmark: Kongens Lyngby | collected 2014
TGCGGCGTTTAAGGACAGATACCATTGATTTTTATCTGGTCCATTCCCTCAACAGACAGCGTTGGGACAATATGGTGCAACATGATGTCTTCTCTTTTCTTGAACGGGCGAAAGCAGACGGGCGCATTCGCTACGGAGGTTTTTCCTTTCATGGAGAGTATGAGCTTTTTGAAGACATTCTTAACGCCTGGCATTGGGATTTTTGCCAGATCCAGTACAATTACCTTGATGAGAACTATCAGGCAGGGACCAGAGGATTAAAAGAAGCGGCGTCCCGTGGCCTTGGCGTGGTTATTATGGAGCCCTTAAGGGGTGGAAAGCTGGCCGTAAATGTGCCGGATGTCATTCAGAATATCTGGAAGGAAGCCAGGGAGGAAATGAGCCCTGCTGCCTGGGGATTGAGGTGGGTCTGGAACCATCCGGAGGTGTCGGTGGTCCTGAGCGGCATGAATTCTATAAACCAGGTGAAAGAAAATATCGCGGCAGCCGCGAAGGGTATCCCCGGTGCCTTGTCAGTTCACGATCTTGACGTTGTGGCAAGGGTTAAGGAAGAGTATAAAAGGCGGATGAAGGTGGATTGCACGAACTGCCGTTACTGTATGCCCTGCCCTCAGGGAGTGAATATTCCAGAATGCTTCAACCGCTATAACATGGCCTTTATGTTTGATGATGAGAAGATGGCCAAAGACACCTATTTTGTGTTTGTAAAAGACTATGAAAGGGCGAGCCTATGTGTTGAGTGTGGAGCCTGCGAAGAGGTTTGCCCTCAGAATCTTCCCATTCGCCAGCAGTTAAAAGAGGTAGTGTCCCTTTTTGAAAAGGATAAGGAAGAGAAATAGAGTTGCCATCTATAGTTTTGAAGATAAGGCGGATGAAGCGCTAAGCGGCCACTCCGCCTTATCTTTGGGGTTTTAAAGAACTGCTTTTACCATTCCTCCGTCGGCAAGTATGGTTTGCCCCGTGATGTAACTGTTTGCCTCTGAACAAAGGAAAACGGCAAGCCTGGCGTATTCGTCGGGGTGGCCATATCGGCCGAGAGGTATCTGATTCATGGCTTCACGGCTTATTTCATCTGCGGAAACCCCTCGCTTGACAGCTAAAGCCTGATCGAGCTGGCGTATTCGCTGGGTATCGAATCGTCCGGGCCCAATGGCATTGATCAGAATATTATAAGGGGCAAGCTCCTGTGAAAGAGTTTTTGTGAGGCCGATAACACCGAGTCTCAGAGTGTTTGATAGAATAAGGTTTTCTATTACCTGTTTAACGGAAGAAGACGTGGAATTCACGATCCGTCCCCACTTTTGAACCTTCATAAAAGGAAGTACCTCCCGAGTGGTTCTAATGTAGCTGAGAAGGTTGAGTTCGAAGGCTTTTTGCCACGCTTCATCGTCAAAGGTGTCAAAGGTTCCTGCAGGAGGCCCCCCCGCGTTATTTACAAGAATAGAAATGGGACCGAGCTTTTCTGTCGTCGAACGTATCAGATTTTTAATCTGCTCTCCTTTGGTTATGTCACATACTGTGTAATAGGGAGTTACGCTAGTGTCATCGGTAAGTTCCTGAACTGCGCGGTTAAGCATTTCTTCGTTGCGGCTAGCCATCATGACTGTTGCGCCTTCCATAAGGAATCGTCGAACTATAGACTTCCCCAGGCCGCTGCTTGACGCCATAATGAGGGCAACTCTGTTCTTAATACCTAGATCCATAACCACACCTCCTTTTCTCTAAGCCTTATTATAGTATTCTGTAAATTCAGTCTTGAATCAATAGGTCAAAAGCACTTTCGGCATTTTATCGGATTAGGCAAAGTGTCTTTCGTGATAAACTGACTTTTACATAATGAAGGATATATTCTTTGAAGGAGAGATTGGTATGTGGAAGCATATATTTCTTGCTGTTCTTGTGACGGGAATTGCCGTTGTCATTTTGATGTGGAATGCTGGAAGCCTATGGGCTCTCCCTCGCCAAATTCCTCTTGAAGATTTCTTTAGAAATCCTGAAAAGGTTTCTTTTTCTCTTTCCCCCAATGGAGAATATTTAGCGTATACGCAACCGTGGCAACGGCGCATGAATGTCTATGTGCAAAAAATAGGATCTCATGATGAGCCTTTGCGCCTCACAGAAGCCACGGCCCGAAATGTAGCCGGGTACTTCTGGAAGGGAAATGATCGCATAATATATATTCAGGACTCTGGCGGGGATGAAAATTATCACCTCTTTTCCGTTGACATTACCGGCAAGAATAAAAAAGAACTCACGCCCTTTCCTAACGTGCGGGTTTCAATTGTCGATGATCTGGAAGATGTGGAGAACGAAATGATCATTGCCATGAATCGGCGGGATTCTCGTCTTTTCGATGTGTATCGAATCAATGTTACCACAGGGGAAATGGGCCTTGTTGCTGAAAACCCTGGGGATATTGCCGGATGGCTGACAGACAATGAGGGGAAGCTTCGGGCGGCAGTAAGAAGCGATGGCGTTCAGACAAGTCTTTTATACAGAAAAACTGAGGATGAACCTTTCCGCACAGTTATAACGACTAATTTTAAGGATTCGGTGAGCCCCCTCTTCTTTACCTTCGATAACCGCTATCTTTATGTAGCCTCTAACCTCCATCGGGACAAGAGCGCTATTTATCGTTATGACCCAGAAACAGGAACGTTTCTCGATTTGGTTTATGAGCACCCCGAAGTTGATGTTTACAGGCTTCTTCGATCTAAAAAACGCCAGGTTATTACGGGAGTTCGCTTTATCACAGATAAGGGGCATTACGCTTTTTTTGATGAGGAACGGAGGCAGCTGCAGGCCATACTAGAAGAAAAGCTTCCAGGATACGAAGTTGGGGTAGCGAGTATGAGCCGCGATGAAAATAGAATGCTTGTATATGCGGGAAGCGACCGAACCCTGGGCTCCTACTATTTTTACGACCGCAATACGGGGGATTTCGAGAAACTCGCGGATTTAAGTCCGTGGTTAAAAGAAGAAGAGATGGCGCCGATGAGGTTTATTACGTACACATCCCGTGATGGGCTGACCATTCACGGCTATCTTACCCTGCCTGTAGGAGTAGAGCCGAAAAATCTGCCAGTGGTTGTTCATCCCCATGGAGGTCCGTGGGCCAGGGATGCTTGGGGCTTCAGCCCTGAAGTTCAATTTCTTGCCAACAGAGGATATGCGGTTCTGGAGATGAATTTCAGAGGATCCACTGGGTATGGCAAAAGTTTCTGGGTTGCTGGTTTTCGGCAATGGGGGCGTAACATGCAAAATGACATTACCGATGGGGTGAGTTGGCTCATAAAAGAGGGTATAGCTGACGCAGAGAGAGTTGGCATTTACGGCGCTTCCTATGGCGGTTATGCTGTTTTAGCTGGACTGGCCTTTACTCCGGAGATCTATGCTTGCGGTGTTGATTTTGTTGGGCCTTCCAATCTTTTCACCTTGCTTGAAACCCTTCCTCCCTATTGGGAACTGGGGCGGCAAATGATGTATGAACAGGTTGGCGATCCTGAAAAAGACAAGGATTTACTTCGCTCAGTTTCTCCTGTGTTTCACGCGGATAAAATACGGGCGCCTCTTTTTGTTGCTCAGGGAGCAAATGACCCGCGGGTCAAAAAGGCTGAGTCAGATCAGATTGTGGAAGCGTTGCGTAAGCGCAATATAGACGTTGAATATATGATCAAAGATAACGAGGGACATGGTTTCGCAAATGAAGAGAACCGCTTCGATTTTTACCGGGCTATGGAAACTTTTTTAAGCAGGCACTTGGGAAAACCCACGAAGTGACGTTTGGTCTGAAGAATTTTTGTGAAACTTGCTGGGACTGCGTTTAAATGGCGTAATGTTATGTTCGCAACATGGAAAATGTCAAGATATCGCAGAGGGGGCTGTGAGAAGCCCCCTCTGTTGCGATTTTCTAGTTCTAGAGTCCGAGGAAATTTGGAAGCCAGGTTACAACTCCCGGAACGTAGGTTATAAGAAGTAGCAAAATTAGTAGCGGAACGAGCATGAGAATGAGATCCTTAAACATTTCCCGAAGGGAGGTTCCGGCAATTTCGCAAGATACGAAAAGACACACGCCCAGAGGGGGGGTGCACATGCCTATTGTGAGGTTCACTGCCACCATTACGCCAAAATGGATAAGGTCTATCCCGAAGGTCTTCACCAGAGGCAGGAAGAGGGGTACAAAGATGGTGAGAGCGCTCGTGGTGTCGATAAAAGTTCCAGCGATGAGAAGGATGATGTTCATTACCATAAGGGCTCCCCATTTTGAAGTAACCACCTGAAGAAGACTCTGGGTGATGGATTGAGGAATCATTTTTACAGTCATGAACCAAATAAAAAGGCTTGCAGTCATGAGGACCGTAAGGATGATGCCGGTGGTAATAGCCGCTTCAATGAATGCCCTGGTGATATCTTTCCATGAAAGCTCCCTGTAGACTATGGTGCCGAGGAATAGGGAGTATGCTACTGCAATGGATGCCGATTCAGTGGGAGTGAAAATTCCTCCCACGATTCCTCCGATGATGATAACCGGCATGAGGAGGGCAAGAATAGCGTCTTTAAGCCCTTTTCGGAGTTCGGCAGAGCTTGATTTTGTTTCCCGCCCAACATAGCCACGTCGCTTACTGATCATCCAGTTTGCGATCATGAGGAACACCCCCATGAGGATTCCGGGTATTATCCCTCCCATGAACAGCTTCGCAATAGAGCTGCCAACGATGACTCCGTAGACCACAAGGGGAATGCTGGGAGGAATGATAGGCCCAATGGATCCTGCGGTTGCCACCAGTGAGGCTGCATATGCTTTAGAATACCCCTTGGAGATCATTTCGGAGATTAAAAGAGCGCCTATGGCTGCTGTGGCGGCGATGGCAGAGCCTGTAACGGCAGCGAATATCATAGATGCGACAATGGCAACCATTCCAAGGCCGCCTGGCCAGTGCCCAACAAGTGCTTCTGAAAAGTCGGTGATACGCTTCGATATTCCTCCCACAGCCATAAGATTTCCTGCAAGGATAAAAAGAGGAATAGCAACAAAAGCAAAGTTATCTACCCCTGTGAACATTCTCTGAACGAGAACCTCCATGGGAAGTCCCGCTCCGGCTAGTCCTATGAGGGTCGTTATACCTAAGGAAAAGGAGATAGGTATCCCTAAGAGAAAAATTCCGAAAAGAGCAGCTATCCAAAGCATGGTTATCTCACCTGCTCCCCGAATTAGTAAATCTGTCTCTTCCGAAAAGAGAAACAAGCAGTTTTGCTGTATCTAAAAGGAGGAACAGAACCATAAAGGAAACGGCAATAGGAATGATCATATAAATATAACTCATGGGAAAGAGAAGATATGGAGTCACCTGGTCAGCATTTGCTTTAATGAAAGGAATGCTGAAGTAGAGAACAAAACTCAGGAAGATGATCACCACAACATTTGAAAGGAGGTCGAACCAGGGTTTGGCCCATGAAGGAAATACTTGTACAAGGACGTCGATATTCAAGTGGGCCTTCTTAAAAACCCCTACACCCATGCCTAAGAAAATGGAATAGACAAAGAAGATACGAATCACGTCTGTTGCCCACGGCATGGGAAGCTGGAAGACGTAGCGTTGGATTACCTGTCCAAAGGTTACAATGAAGACCACCGCGAGACTAATTCCTGTGAGGACAGAAAAAATGTTTTCAATTTTTCTCAAAGGGATCACTCCTCGATTTCTCTAAGAAAAAACTCTGGGGGAGAAATCCCCCAGAGCAGAGAGACATTATTTTACCTTCGCTGCTTCGTCCTTGATCTTTTGAACAAGAGCTTCGGGTACCACATCAGCGAGAACTTTATAAAGATCTTCTGTCGCTTTTGCGAAAGCTTCCTTATCAGGATTCTCCTCCACCTGAACTCCGGCCTTCTTTATGATCTCGAAACGTTCCTTATCCATCTCGGCGAGGGTCGCCCGTTGGTAGGCTGCTGCTTCGGCCGCTGCTTCCACCAATATTGCCTGATGTTTCGGGTCGAGACCATTGAACCATTTTGGATTTGCTATCACAATGGCCGGCTCATAGGTGTGGCCGGTCAGGGAAAGATATTTCTGGACTTCGTAGAATTTCATGGAATAGATTGTAGCTACAGGGTTCTCCTGGCCGTCCACAACTTTTTGCTGCAATGCGGTGTATAGTTCGCCAAAGGGAATTGGTGTAGCAATTGCGCCAAGGCGTTTCATGAACTCGATCCAGATCTTTGATTCCTGCACCCGGATTTTTAGTCCCTTCATATCTTCAGGTGTTTTCACCGGACGAACGTTGTTCGTTATATTCCGGAAGCCCACTTCCCAGATGGAGAGGTTCTTGAACCCCTTTGCAAGCATGATGTCGGCGAGGTCTTTGCCAACAGTTCCGTCGAGCACCGAGTAGACCTGCTCACGGGTCTGAAAAAGGAAGGGAACGCCGAAAACCTGAAGCTCCGGAACAAACCCTGCCAGGTTGCTGGCTGCTACCGAACTCATTTCGATTGTCCCCATACGGACACCCTCAGCAAGATCCCGTTCCCCGCCAAGCTGGGCCTGGGGGAAGATGTTTACCTTCAGTTCTCCTCCAGATTTTTCCTCAACTACCTTCTTGAAGTGCTCTGCGCCAATCTGATACTGGTGCTCTAGGCTTCCCGAATGAGCGAATTTGAATTCAACTGTGTTTGCAAATACCGCACCTGTCCAGAGTATTGCTGCCATTACGACTAGCACCAAAAAAATTCCACTTCTCTTCATTGTCCTTCCCCTCCTATTTGGTTTGTGTATCATAGATCTCAGGAACCCTGTCATTGAAAACTGTTATGAATTTCCGAATTTCTGAAACCGCTTCCAGGTTGAGGGTGACGAACCCGGCCTCTTCCCCTTCGCTGCCTTCAAAGAGAACCTCTCCTTTAGGGCCGATGACCATTGATCCCCCGGCAAAATGGGTATTTCCCGTAGTTCCGCATCGGTTGCATGCTACCACGTACATCTGATTCTCGATGGCTCTGGCGCGAAGAAGGGTCTTCCAGTGGTCTACCCTTGAGCTCGGCCATTCCGCACTTACGAAAAGAACCTCCGTTCCTCTCAATGCATAGGTACGGAGCCATTCGCAAAAGCGGATGTCATAGCAGATGACGCATCCGGCCTTTATCCCCTCCAGATCGAAAAGGCAGTCTTTTTTGCCACTGAGGAGGTATTTATCCTCATCCATGAGTCGGAAGAGGTGGACCTTGTCATACCAGGCCACAAGTTCCCCCTGAGGGTTGATAGCCTGCGCCCGATTGGTATGCCCCTCTTTAGTGGAAACAAGAACTGACCCTCCCACAAACCAGACGCCATATTTCTTGGCCAGGTTGCCGAGAAAGGCAGCAGTTCTTTTCCCTTCAGTATCTGCCAGTTCAGAGGCTCGTTCCAAGGCGTACCCTGTATTCCAGAGTTCAGGAACCACGATGGCCGTTGGCACATCTGAAGGAACGTAGGCCTGGGACATCCATCTTTCGATATTCTCACGGTTTTTCTTCTCATCGCCGATGGCGATGTCAAGTTGCAGTACTCCTACTCTAAGCTTCATTCCATACCTCCTTAGTTGCGGTCGGGCAGAATACGGACAGAATATTCATGACGAATCTCCCTGTTCAGAAGGGGGTCTTTAAGAGAGAGAACGTATTTTTCGCCATAAATAAGCCCCTCTCCGAGGGTAGGAAGGGTACCGCTAAAGAGGGCAATCCTGCAGGAGGAGCATGGTGAATCCTCTTGAGCCAGTTCAAAAAGCTTTTCTGGCTGTAGCATTTTCCCAAGTGTTCCTTCCTGATAAAGTTTTCCGTCTGCCCAGCACCGGAGTTCAATGCTGTCCCAGTGCCCACGAATTTCGTCCATCCGCCAGAAAGCGGCTCCCACAATCTTCGAACATATTTGTTTGGCTTTTGCCACCGATACTGTTTCAAGGGCCCTATCTGTATGATCGCTTGCCACTGTGACGCAGAGCTCTCCTTCTTCGGTCCGCGCCAGGAACACTTCTACTTCTCCGGAAGTGAAATCTCCCACCACCCACAGAGTATTCGACGAAGAAACCCGTTCTGGCTCCACCCAGTACATTGAGGGAACTTTATCAGGTGCAGGCACTCCTATCTTTCGAAGTTCCTCAACGTGAGCAAGGACACTTGCTTGATCTCTCCCAGTGTAGCCGGCGGCGACACTGGCATCCCATTTCAGAACCTTTCTTTCGCATACCCCGTTTTTCCTTAATACAGACACATCCATCAGCATGTATTTCCATTCCTCCTTCCATATCATGAAGTAATGGTCTCAATTTTTTTAATCAGTACGTCTTCAGTGATTTCAAGATGATCCTGAAGGGCATCTTTAGCGTCTCTTTTTCTTCTTGCAATAAGGGCTTCTACAACTCGCCCATGTTCTCCCAATACAGCTTCGTATCTTTTCTCGTTCATGGCGAGCATGCCAAGCCAGATCATTTCCTCGCTAACACTGTTCCAGAACCTCTGGAGCCTGGAATTTCCTAAAATTTGAAAAAAAATGGCATGGAAGGATTGGTCTGCCAGAATAAAGTCGTGCAAGTTATTCTGTGATTCTTTCATGAATGAGAGCATATTGGTCATATGTCGTCCTGTTTGTCGAAAAAGATCACCGGAAAAGATAAGATCAAGGGCATCCCGCTCTAGAAGCCAACGGGCCTGAAAGACCTCTCGTATTTCCACGGGAGAAACAGAGCGAACTTCAATATTTCTCCTGGAATTTACAGTAATCCATCCCTCCTGGGATAAGCGGTGCACGGCTTCTCGCACAGGAGTTCTGCTTACTCCTAATTCTTCAGCAAGGGCCCTTTCCTGAAGCGAGGATCCAGGCGGGAATTCCAGAGAAAGAATCCCTTTTTTAATGCGATCATAGGCTTGTGAAGCGAGATTTTTTTTCTCCATTTGGTATACCACATCCTAGAGTTGGTATACCACAAGAGTAATTTAAGAATTGCGACTTGTCAATATACAAAACAAAAAGAGAGAAAAGGCCGATCTTTTTCGAGAACGGCCTTTTTGCGTGAGATTCTTTTTCGTTAAATGTTACTGGAGCCCAAGACGCTCCAGGGTCTCTTGGGAAGGAACTCCCTTTTCATCCCAGCCCCGCAGCTGATAGTATTCAGGAAGCATTTCCGGAACTCTGCTTAACTTTCCCTTTCCCGGCCCTTCGGGGATAGGTTCTTTCAAAAGTCGCGACGGAAGAGTGTCTTCATTCTTGGGATCAAGCCCTTCTCTTAAATTGAAAAGGCGTTCGAGGTTCCATATTCGGTCTCCGCACGTCATGATTTCGTCCGCAGAATAGTCAAACCCTGTCCCTGCTTTCAAAAAAGCGGCGTAATCTGAGGCATCAAGAGCAAAGGATGTAAAGAGACACATTCCCGAAGAATCGATGGCAGCGGTGAGATCGTGAAAGATTTTTCCCCACAGGGGTTTTTTCGAAATATCGTCAGGGTCTAGTTTCTCGGGTGATCCGAGAATTTCTGGGGAGATGAGGTACCCTCGTACGTGGCAAGCTCCACGGTTGCTTACGGCATAAGTCAGCCCGATTCCCTGGATAGCTCTGGCATCATAGGCTGGCATTTCCTGTTTTTTTACTGTCATGGACAGTTCGGGATGCCCGTACATATCACAGAGACGCCAGGAGCCCTGGGCAAGTTTTTTGCCAAGCCCCTCCCCTTTTCCCATTTTCTCTGTCCAATACACGAGGGCTTCTGTATTGCCAAAGGTGAGTTCGGGACCGCCCTCGAGCTCCTCCTTTTTGATGTATCCTTTTTCATATAGCTCCATGGCAGCTGCTATGGTGACGCCTGTGCTGATGGTGTCAAGTCCGTATTCATTGCACGTATAGTTGGCCATTATTATGGGTTCGATAGGCGCGATGCCGCAGCATGCGCCAAGGGCGAAGATACTTTCGTACTCTGGCCCTTCTCCGGCTATATCGTTAACCTTTGTAATACGTCCACAGCCAATAGGACAACCGAAGCAGTGGTAATTGTCTGTTAGATATTTTGCTGCAAGAGTTTCTCCAGATTGTTTATCTGCCTCCTCCATATAGGCTCCTTGCCAGTTGCGGTAAGGGTAGGCTCCGGTCTGGTTGATGATATTCACCAATATGGCTGTTCCATAGGCCGGCAATCCCTGACTTGTGACAGGATGAGCCTTGAGTTTGGCTGCTCTTTCTTTTAACACGGCAGAGAATTCTTCAGAGTTGGCGACATAGGGTCGGGATGTTCCTCGTACAGCGATGGCTTTAAGGTTTTTTGACCCCATAACTGCGCCTACTCCGCTTCGCCCAGCGGCTCTGTTCTTTTCGTTCATTATGGACGCAATGGGGGAAAGATGCTCTCCAGCCGGGCCGATGCAGAGGACCCTGGCCTTTGGGTCTTGAATATCCTCAAGGATTTGATCGGTGGCGATGTGGGTGTTTTGTCCCCAAAGGTGGCTTCCATCCCGAATCTCCACCTGATCATCACGGATGTTAATGTAGACTGGACCATCGGCTTTTCCTTCAATAATAAGCATGAACCAGCCGGTTTTAGCGAGCTCGGCTCCCCAGAACCCCCCGGAATTGCTTGATGCAATATAGCCGGTGAGGGGGCTTTTGGTAACAACCATATATCGGCCTGCGGCAGGTGCTGCTCGTCCCGTTAAAGGTCCGGTTGCGATGATGAGGCGGTTTTCAGGGCTCAGTGGATCAACGTTGGGAGGATTTTCATCGTAAAGGACTTTGGAGGCATAGCCGCGGCCTCCGATATAATTACGAAGGAGCCTTTCGTCCAAAGCTTCTTTTGTCATTTTACGAGAAGACAGGTCCACTCGCAAAATGGCGCCAAAACGGCCTTCCATTGGGTTCCCCTCCTTCTCTCTTCTCTTCACATAAAAATTACTCTTTTTAAAAGTTTCTCTCTCTTCTCCTCTTCATCTATCCCTTAAAACGTATTTGTTGTTTTTTTGTCAAGATCCCTCCTTAATCAGAGCATGGGCGGCTCGTATAGATTTTGTTCTTTCCAGTACTGCTCAAAAGTCTCAAAAAGGGAAGTTACCTTGTCACCAAGCTGCTGAGAGATACTGAGAATGATGCAGTTCAAAACACTCATAGGGGCCGCAAAAGAATCGATAAAAGAAATGGGGGAATAAGGAACAGCAAGTATGTGGAGGGCATGGTTTGCCAAAGGACTTGTGTGTTCGTCGGTAATGGCAACGGTTTGTAAATTATGTTCTTGGGCCCGACGGAGTACATCTACTGTCCACGTAGAGTATCTTGGAAAGCTTATTCCTACAACTACGCTTTCTCTAGGGGCATTTACGAGCAATTCATAGGGAGAGTCCAGGGGCATGAGCTTCACTGCCGGCAAAAGCCATGAGAGATAGAAAGAAAGATAATAGGCAAGAGTATAAGAACTGCGATAACCGGCAATATAGACGGCGGGGGCTTCAACAAAAGTCTTTGCCAAATCGAGAAGCACTTTTTCATCAAGACGGAATTGAGCCATTTTCATGGCGTTAATATCTTTATCCATAGCCGTGCCAAAGATTCCCTTTTTCCCTGATGACCGGTATTTTTCTAGACGGGCAAGGGTTGAGAGGTCATCTATCAGCATGTGGCTTATGGATTGGTGGAGTTCCTGATACCCTGAGAGTCCCAGCGTGTAGGCGAAACGTATCACAGTGGCTTCGCTGACTCCCACATGGGCTCCGAGTTGAGAGGCTGTTAAAAATGCCGCTTCCCGCGGTTTTTCAAGAATAAAGCGCGCTACTTTTCGGTGTCCTGGAGATAATTCGTTGATTTTTGCTGTAATGCGCTCTCTTAACATCAAGGGTTCTCTCCTTAATCATGTTTTTTCATAAAAAGATCTGTGTAAACAGCATAAAAAACCAAGGTCATTCTTTGTCAATGAATAAACCCAGACTCTTAAGATTGAAAAAAAATGAAGGTTGATATATTATAAGAACATTCTAACATATTTCTAAATTTTAATTTTTAGTCATCCCTGTTTAATAATCTACCTCTTCTTTTCTTTGCACCATGAAGCAGCCACCGAATGAGAGGTCTTCTAAAATTAGCAGAATTTTCCCTTTTTATACAATTAAGAGTGCGTTGACGGTTAAAGAAAGACGTGAGGCAGGTAACGGTTTTTTTGTGAAGAGAGGGAAAAGATGAAAGAAAACAAATGGGAAGAAAGAGAATATGCAAGAAGTTGCAGACAGATTTCCCTTCCCTTTGAAGATGGATTAAGTTTTCTGGAGCGAAAAGATGACAGTATGTTTCAGGACTTTTCCATATGGTTCAATGCCAGTCTCGATCATCCCGATCTTCTTTTATCGCTTATCGATGAAGATGGATGTCTCCGTTTTTGGAATAGCACTGCAGAATGAATCAGTGGTTACAGCTCGGATTCTCTTTTGGGCTCCAGAAAATGGCTGTCACTTCTCTATCCGGATAGCGAATATCGCCAGCGGATGCTTTCTTCTTTGCGAATGATAGCCTTGGTGAAGGGAGCTTCGGTAACTGTCGAAACGAAGATTCAGGGGAAGGATAGTCGGTTTCATACGATCCTATGGGTGTGCAGCAACATGACCCCCATGTTGGAAAATCATCTTTCCGGGGTAGTCTGTCTTGGTGTGGATATAACGGTCCGATGGGAGAGAGAAAAGAGTTTAACCGAACGGGTGGCTACAATGTCGGCGCTTTTCGATAATATGGCAGATGGCGTTTTTCTTCATGAGGTCGACGAGGATGGATGCCCGGGCTCCTTCATTGAAGTAAATGAAGGAGCCTGCCGTATGCTCGGCGTGAAGCGTGAGGATCTTCTTGCTATGTCCCCCATCAGCATTGATGCCCAGATACAGAGAGAAGAAATGCCTTCTGTTGTCATAGATATCTTTAGGAAGGGGCACCATACCTTTCAAACTTTATTGAAAAAGCGTAGTGGTGATATTGTTCCTGTAGAAATTCATTCTCACCTTTTTTCTTTTCAGGGTAAGCCGTATATCCTCTCAATAGCTCGTGACGATTCAGAACGAAGAAAGAATGAAGAGGTGCTTTTGGAAAACCATAAGTTTTCTTCATCCATCCTCGACAAAAGCCCAAATGCCGTGTTTGTAATTGGGCCGGATACCCGCATTCAATATGTGAACGAATCCTTTGTAAGACAGTTTGGTTTTCAGACTGAAGAAATTGTGGGCCGGCCGGCTCCATATCCCTGGTGGCGAAGTGATTACTGGATCAATATGGGCGAACTCCGCATTGCCATGCACGATGGGATTGTAGGTAAAGAGAAACATTTTATTCGAAAAGATGGGGAAGAAATATGGGGTGAAATAACTGCGGTGCCCATTCGCGAGGAAGATTCCCGTCTCCGGTTTTGTGTCCTCACATGGAAAGATCTGACTACGTATAAAAAACTGCAAGAAGAGTTGCGTCTTAACCAGCACCAGCTGCAATACTTGTCTTCCGAGCTCTATGTGGCAGAGGAACGGGAGAGACGGCGAATCTCAACCGATCTCCATGACAGTGTGGGTCAAAACCTCGCTCTTTCCCGCATTAAGCTTGAGATGCTGAAAAAGAGAACAAAAGGTAGAGATCACCAGGGGGCTATCGACGATGTTCTTTCTCTTATCAACCGTTCAATTCAGGAGATGAGAACCCTTATTTTCGAACTGAGCCCTCCCATGCTTTTTGAATTAAGCTTTCATGCCGCAGTTGAGTGGCTGGTGGAGAAAATGGAAGAAGAGCACGGACTTTGTATCCTGTTCAAGGATCTTCTAATGTCAGATGAAATTCCCATGGATATAAAGATATTTCTTTTCAGGGCTCTGCGGGAACTCGTAATGAATATTATTAAACATGCAAATACAACGGAAGCTGTTGTTACATTATCCCGATTCGATCCTTGGACGATAACTCTTGAAGTCAAGGATAATGGCGTGGGTTTCGACCTTTCCTCGTTAAGGGAACTGGGGCGGGACCCAAGCAACTTTGGATTATTGAGCATCAGGGAGAGAGTGAACTATCTTGGCGGTTTTATGCAGATTCAGACTCTTCCCGGAGAAGGAACAAAGATATCCCTTTTTGTTCCTGTAGAGGGAGAGGAAGAAAGGTCTAGTGAAATCGATGAAAAAAGTCAGGATTCTGCTTGCTGACGATCATCAGATCCTTCGTGATGGTCTGAGAACGCTCTTAAATACTCAGGAGGATATGGAGGTCATAGCCGAGGCTGATACAGGCAGAAAGGCTATCGATCTGGCCTTATGCCATTGTCCTGATGTTCTGGTTATGGATGTGGTAATGCCTGAGCTGAACGGGATAGAGGCGACGAACCAGCTTAAAAAAGACCTTCCTGAAATTAAGGTTCTGGCTCTTTCAATGCATGCTGACCGCCGCTTTGTCGCTGAAATGCTTAAAGCCGGAGCGTCAGGTTTTTTGCTGAAAGAATGTGCCTTTCAGGAGCTCGCAGAGGCAATCCGTTCAATTATAAAGGGGAAAATGTACTTGAGTCCCAGCATTTCAAAGTGCGTGATCGAAGAGTATGTGGGGTTTCTTTCAGGGGATGAAAAGGAACATACAGACTCTGAGTCTGCCTTAAGCCATAGAGAAAAGGAAGTTTTGCAGTTGATCGCGGAAGGCAAGGCAAATCGAGATATTGCCAAAACCCTCCATATCAGCGTCAAAACAGTGGAAACCCATAAGTATAATATAATGCGCAAGATCAACCTTCATTCCGTTGCCGAGCTGACGAAGTACGCTATCAAGAGCGGACTGACACCTATTGACTAAGTGATATCCCTGATCCCCCCAGGAGAATTACTTAGTTTCCCCAAAAAGCTTCTTATGCCTTTTTCAGGCACATAGCCTTTTTCAACAAGGGGATTACGCATCCCCTTTCAGTTTTATCCCGATATCCTATTTTAATTAAGTTGAGTAATCTTTACAAAGAGCTATTCGGCTCCAGCTCTTTCGCTGGGAAGGGGGTCGTAAAGGTGCCCGCGTACTGCGGGTTTGCCTGATAACTTCTTACTTTCCGGCAGCGTAAAAGGGTATATGGGAGATAAGGCTATCTGCAAAAAAAGGGGGAAAGAAAGATGAAAAGAGTATTTCTTCTGCTAGCAATAGTCGCCATGGTGGTCTTTGTGGCAAGTGCGGTTTTTGCCGAAGAGGCCCCCATGACACTGGAAGAGGCGGGCTTTGAAGTCAATCGTTGTCCAGAAATGTGCACACCTTTCGACACATTGAAAATCAACTGGAAAGTTATTCCCATCAACTGCCTGCAGATTAAACAGGAAGAGATCTGCATGCAGACCTACATCGGCTGCACATATGGCTGGTGCGATGAGGAGTGCATCTGGTACTCAGTCATGGCTACTGGAACCGATGTGAGAAAAATAGTGGGCAAAATCAATGCTAACATGCCCGATCATGTCTCTCTGTGGGCCAAACTGAACGCACCTTATGGAACGAGCGCTGTTGGCACACCTCACTGGACAATTCTTTCCACAGAGTATGTGGACCTTGTAACAGGTCTTTCCAAAGTCTGCGGAAACTGGGGCAAGGGCGGACTCAAGCTTTGCGCTGGCCCAGATGCGGAGAAAGCAGCGGGAACCCGTATCCTGACCCTTCTCATTCAGGACGCATAGTGGTTGTACTTTAGGGCGGCGCTGGGGGGCGCTGCCCTTTTTTATCCCTTGAGAAAGGAGATTAAAAATGAGTGGAACCACGGCAATCTCACGAGCTGTTCTTCTTGTGTTTCTCGTTATTTATTCTCCTTTGAGCGATCGTTCAGAGGCCATGGAACTCATTGCCCTGGGAAGCTGGTCTTCTCTTGTTATCGGGGCATCAGCCTCAGGGGGACGAGGCATGAGGGAAAGCGACCCCTCCATTATTTCTTTAGCGGTAGTCAATGCAAGGGGACAGGACGCCCAGTGGAATGTAGAGGCGAAACTTGTAGAAGGCACCCTTTTGCCAGAGGGGGTCCAGATCTGGATTCGCCGTACAGACGGCGGCATGGGTGCAGGTTGGGTACGGGGTGGAACATCGTATCAGATAGTAGAACCTGCAGGAACGACTCTTTTCACCGGAGTTGGGGATCGAAATCGTATATGCCTTCAATTGAAAGTTACAGGTATTACGTCAGAAACACCCAAGGGAGTCTATGCTCCCCATATTGCCTTTACGGTGGTGGATCTATGATGAGACAGACAGTGAGAAGGGCACTTTTGACGATAAGCGTGATGGTATTTTTTTTCTTTGTCATGGGAACTGGAGTTGTTCTGGCGAGCACTGTGGACATAGAAGGAGATCTGACCTATCGATTTGCGGTAACTCCTGGCCAGGAGATCCGGGGACAGCTTGTTATAAGGAACAACGATAAAGAACAGCCTGTTCAGGTTGCTATTAATCAGTCGGACTATCTCACCTATGCAGATGGCAGAAATGACTATGGCCAGCCAGGGAGCACCAGCCGGTCCAATGCGTTATGGATGGTTTTAACCCCTCGCCAGCTTACTATCCCTCCTTCTGGAACCGCAATTGTTAACTATGTAATTCAGGTTCCTCAGGATCCATCCCTTTGTGGAACTTACTGGAGCATGATTATGGTGGAACCCCTTGACCAGTTCATGCTGGAACCGCCCAAAGGCATTGACAGCAATATGGCTTTTAATGTCATGACAATTTTTAAGTATGCTGTTCAAATGATTACGGACATTGGAAACACAGGCATAAGGAATATTGAATTTGCCGATAAAAAGCTTATAAGTGACGGGAGCAAATCCGTACTCGCTCTCGACATTGTGAATACAGGAGAACGTGTTATCCGTCCCCTGGTGTGGACGGAGCTTTACGATGAGCAGGGAAACCTTGCCGGACGCTTTGAAGGAGGTCAACGGTGGATTTTTCCAGAATGTTCCTGCCGTTTTGAAATACCCTTTCAGGGCGTAAAGGCAGGAGAGTATAAGGCGTTGGTCATAGCGGATGGCGGAGAGGATGAAGCTTTTGGTGCCCAGTATGCCCTGGTACTCAAATAAAGAGGGTGGACGCTATGACAAAAATCGGGCAGAAAGGGGTTATTAAGGCTCTATTTTGTTTTGTTTTGTTTATATGGCTGTCTTCGAGCCTGGCCTGGGCTCAGGCGAAAGGATACGGAGTGGAGGTTCGGGCCAGATCGTCACTCCATACAAGCACCCAGCCGGGAAGAATTATCAGCGTAAGCGTTCTTATCACAAGCTATCAGCCAAGCCTTGAAACTTTTATAGAAGAGATAGGTCTTCCTGAAGGATGGCAGCCCCTTATGCCCCCAGGACGTTTTTCTATTCCGGCCAGGGGAAGCGTCACTCGTGTCGTGGCTTTCCAGATTCCTCCTTCAGCTCAGGCAAAAGATTATGAAGTAGTGTATTCCGTAAAGAGCCGTAGGGATTACGGTGTTTATGACGAAGAGATATTCACAGTGTCAATTCTCGCTGTAGAAGGAATGGAGATCGTTCTGGTAAAAAAACCGGTGGCCATTATAGGAGGACAGCACTATGAGGCTGACCTTCAGCTTATCAATAAATCTAACACGACTCGAACCTACTTTCTCCACCTTCCTGACAGAGACGAAAGATATCCGGCAACAATTACCCCTACGGAAGTCACCCTTGATCCAGGCAAGAGCGCTGATCTTAAATTGAAGGGGCGTATTTTCGAGGGAACCACCTCCAGATATCATTTTGTAGAAGTTCAGGCTGTGGCTACCGGGGATGAAGGTCCCATCTCCACATCAGTGATCGTAGATCTTGACGTTATTCCCAGGGGCGGAGGGGAACTTGATATTTTTCATGTTCTGCCCACCGAACTGGTGATCAGCGCCATGGGCAATAGCGAAGGAGACGGCGCTAACATCGAGTGGAGCGGGTGGGGCTATCTCGATGAAGAACGGACGAGATGGATAGAATTCCTTTTTAGGGGACCTGATGTCAACGAGTATGGAATCTATGGCGATATTGACGAGTATTGGCTGAATTACTTTACTGAAACTTTTGACCTGTACCTTGGCGATCAGGGATATCCCTTATCTCGCCTTACGTCATTAGGGTCTTATGGACGGGGACTGGGATTTGCCATAAAGCCTGTTGAATTAGGTTGGGGCGGCGGGGCTCACTTTCTCAAAAGCCGCTGGGGCTATCCCGATAAAAAAGAATTTGGATTCTATATCAGCCAGAAAATAAGAAGCGATCTTGAGGTGCGGCTTAATATGCTTCAGAAAGAAAGGAAGGCCTATGGGAAAAAACCCGACATGGAAGATACGTTATGGACTGTCAGCGCCGAATACAGGCCCTGGGCCCATACCCTTCTTGAACTTGAGTATGGATTATGCGATACAGACAGGGTGGAGGCCCTCGATGACGATAAAGCCTATAGAATTTATTTACGGGGGCGTATGAATGGCAATATCCCCTACTCTATCGCCAGAATTCGTGCAGGCACCGACTTTTGGGGCTATTATCACGATTACGATTATACAAGCGCAACCATAGGTTACCCATTCAGCGACAGGCTGCAGGGAAACGTTTCCTGGTATCAGTACAAGGATAACCTGAATCTCAGGCGGTTGGAGGGAACCACTCAGACCTATGAAGAGCTTTTACAGGTTTATTTTGATTATGAGCTGGCCAACGGCTGGTATTTCACAGTAGGATACGACTCTTTTTCAATGGAAGATCGTTTACTGCCGGCCGAATACGATTATTGCGAAGATTCGTGGTGGCTTCGAATTGGGCGAACCATGGATCGCTATAGCTACTCCTTCGAGGCCCGTTATGCCGACCAGGAGGATCACTTTGGCGGAGAGAGCGGGTCGGCGTGGAATTATAACGTTTTCATAAGTTACCAGTTGACTCCAGATCTCTACGTTTCCATTTATGGCGGTTTTGGTGATAACGAGGTTCTTGCCGCTAGTTATCTCATGAGGGCTTCAGACAACCGGGGCATTTCTCTCGTCTGGGATGTAAATCCCACCCTTAAGCTCTCTTTCTGGTATACACGATACTCCTATGAGAGAGACTATGCTGATAACAGCGAACAATACGAATTTATCGCCGAACAGACCTTTAAAAACGAGAACATTCTTCGGTTTCGTATACAGCGAAACGATTACAGAGGAGATATGGAAACATCTTACTCGGTGTCCTACGTCATTCCTATTGATATCAAGCTTGCGAAAAAGAAAAATGTGGGAGTGTTGCAAGGCCTTGTCTATGAAACGGTAGATGGGGAGAAAAGGGGAATTTCTCAGGTGGTTCTGAAGCTTGAGGGGGAGACATCCGTTACAGATGAAAAAGGCATGTTCCTTTTCCCTGCCCTGCTCCCTGGAACATATCTGCTGGAAGTTGATCGGGCTTCCGTAGGGAACCGGGTTCCTGATCAGCGGGTTCCTATTACTGTAGAAATTGCCGGATACGGCGAAATAACCTCCATGGACATTGGCATTACTGACGGCGCATCCCTTAATGGCATGGTGGTTCTCGTAGATCCGGATTCGGGAAAAGAGTCGGTATCGTCCATAGAGGGAGAAAAAGGATACGTCGTGGGTGATACATTGAAACAGGATGGAACATTAGAAGCTGGCGGATTGCAAAGCGTTCTCGTAGAAATGGCCAATGGAGACGAAGTGCATCGTAGGCTTACTGATAGTTGGGGACGGTTCCTTTTTGAAGGGTTGCGTCCAGGAAAGTGGGTTTTGAAAATTTACGATATAAATATTCCGTCATCTTATCGCCTTGAAAAACCCGAGCAGACCCTCGAAATTGCTCCTGGAGACAATCTGATCCTTGAGGCGAAGGTGTTGCCCCGTAAAAGAACCATACGGTTTATTGAAGAGGGGCGCGTTGTTATGAAACGTGGCGAGAAGTGAGGTGAACGATTATGAGGAAGCTGCTTGTTTTGATATTCCTTGCAACCTTTCTTCTCTCCTGCGGAGTGTCTGAAGGGGTAGACAGGACTGTTGCCGTTGTGAGCATAAAGATAGAGATAGTGGAACAGAACGCTATTTCCATCCTCCAGCAGCCCCTTTCTTTACATAGTTATATTAATGACAGGGGAGAAACAGCTCAGTTGTTATACACCATAACGGCTACTGGGCAGACATTCCGTAGCGTTACAGGCCGTCTTGAAGGGAGTTTGCCTGAAGGCGTTCAGATCTTCGTTAGGCTTGATTCTCCTATACGAGGCATATCCACAGGACTTCAGGAGCTTGGTTCTCAAGAAGTGGAACTGTTAACAGGTGTGTGGGGAATATACGGTGTGCGGGGAAGCGGCGTGGTTCTTCTTAAAGCCGCGAATGAAGCACCGCGAAGTTTAGGGCATATCAGGATTCGTCTTGCGATCCAGGAAACATAAGGAGGCGTTAGAAACATGGGAGACCTTTATTCTCTTAGAAAGGAGCGAGATTATCTCTCTCGTGAATCTACGCGAAAGAATATGGACAAACGTGAGTGGGAGATTCGTTATTTGAAGATCCTTGAAGATATATATAGAGAGGAACAGAAACTTCGAGGACGTCCTGCGCCAAAGAGAAGAAACCACCGAGACAACAAGCCCTATCCAGATTGAAAATGCAGAGGCCTTCCACGATATAAGGGAAGGTCTTTTCTCTTGTTTTATTGGTTTTTATGTAGAATAATACAATAACGAATGAAGGCTTGATCATTATAACGAGGTGACAACCATGTCTCATGGAGGCGTAATGAAGGCAGTGCTCTTATTCTGTTTGCTTTCTCTCTCATTTTTCCACAGAGGAGCTGTTTATGGGTCAGAATACATGGATGTGGCCGTATCTATTCCTCCCCAGGCCTATTTCGTGCAGCAGATCGGTGGAGCCCGTGTCAATGTCCAGGTGCTGATCCGTTCTGGCGATGACCCCCATACCTACGAACCAAGGCCGGCTCAAATGGCAGCCCTTTCTAAAAGCCTTGTCTATTTTTCTATAGGTCTTCCTTTTGAAGAGCCCTTGCTTTCAAGGCTTGTTTCCTTAAATCCCTCGCTGCGTATTGTGGAAACCTATGCAGGAATTGAACGAATGCCTGGAGATCCTCACATCTGGTTAGCACCTTCTCTTGTTAAAGTTCAAGGGATAGCTATTCGTGATGGTCTCATGGCCGTTGACCCCGGACATAAAGAGGAATATTCAAAAAACTATGATCAGTTTTGTCAGAATGTGGATGAGCTTGACCATACGATAAGGGAGCTTTTAGAAAGGGTGAGAAAAAAGGATTTTGTGGTCGCTCACCCCTCATGGGGTTATTTTGCCAGGGAATACGGGCTTCATCAGATATCTATGGAAAGGGAAGGAAAAGAGCCAAAAGCTTCTGATTTGGCAGCTCTTATTCAATTGATGAAAGAAAGGAATATAAAAAGTATCTTTGTATCACCTCAATATTCAAGAAAAATGGCAGAAAATCTCGCAAGGGAAACAAATGGAACGATCATAGCAATAGACCCCCTCCCCTGGAACTGGATGGACGATATGGCAGAAACAGCGAGGGCTATTGGAGGGAGCCTGCAATGAATCTTGCCCCCGCGGTTGTGTTCGAAGACGTGTTTTTCGGCTATGAAAATGGAACCATGGTATTGGATCAGGCTTCTTTCCAGGTTCCCCAGGGAGAGTTTCTTGTGATTATCGGGCCTAACGGCGGCGGTAAAACAACGTTGTTGAGGCTCATCCTTGGTCTCGAGAAACCAGCTAGGGGGAAAATTGAAGTTTTAGGCACAACGCCGGACAGGGCTGTTACTTCTGTTGGTTATGTTCCCCAGGAAGGAGTACGGGACAAAATCTTCCCCGTATCTGTCTTCGATGTTGTTCTCATGGGACGTCTTGGCATTGGTCGAAGGAAGATATTTACTGAAGAAGACAAAAAAATTGCCATGGACGTTCTTGAACACATGGGCCTGGCAGGAAGGAGAAATGATCCTATGGGGGATCTTTCCCAAGGACAGCGCCAGCGGGTTCTTATTGCCAGGGCATTAGCCTCCCGTCCTCGAATTCTACTGATGGACGAACCTCTTGCCAGCATTGATCCAGAAGCGAGAGGGGTTTTATATGAGGACTTGGCTTCCTTTGCCGGAAACGTCACTATCATTTTGGTAAGCCACGATCTCTCCGTTATTGCCAATGGTGCTACGGCTGTTGCCTGCGTGTGCGGGGATGTGTATTATCATGGGTCAGGAGAAATTACGGAGGAAATGCTGAAAATGGAATATGGCGGCACATGCCCAATAGAACTCGTTGCCCACGGTGTCCCTCACCGGGTTCTGGCCCGCCACGACCATCTGGACAGGCATCGTCATGATTGAACTTCTGCAGTATGAGTTTATGCAAAATGCTCTCTGGGCAGCTTTTTTCGCAAGCATCATCTGCGGCATGATGGGCAGCATTGTAGTGGTGAGGCGCCAGGTTATTGTTGCAGGCGGGATCGCCCATGCTGCCTATGGCGGCGTGGGGCTGGCCTTTTTTCTGAAGATCTCTCCCTCTCTGGGAGCGATGGGATTTTCTCTCGTAATGGCTTTTCTCATCGCGTGGGTCACATGGCGAAGGCCGTGGCGGGCCGACTCTATTATTGGCGTTCTCTGGGCGGTGGGAATGGCAGCGGGAGTTATCTTTATAGACTTGACTCCTGGATATGCTCAAGACCTCATGAGCTACCTTTTTGGAAGCATCCTCTCGGTGTCCCGCGTCGACCTTATCTCTATGGCAGGGTTGATTTTTCTCTCTTTATTGCTGGGTATTCCCTATCACCGGGAATTTTTAGCCTTTGTCTATGATACGGATTTCGCCAAGACCAGAGGAGTCAATGTTGCCCTTATGCATTATGTTACAGTAATTCTCATCTCTATGGCCGTAGTGCTTCTTATTCGGGTGGTAGGCCTTATTCTCGTCATTGCTCTTCTTACCATACCCCCTTCTATTGCCGAAGGCTGGAGCTGTTCTCTTTTTTCCATGATGGCCGCAGCCTTTATCCTGAGTCTGATCTTTTCTGTAGCAGGATTGTGGCTGGCAGTTTTCTTCAACCTTACAGCGGGAGCCATGATTATTCTCGTAGCAGCGGCGGGGTATGCTCTTTCATTGTTAAGAAAATAGAGCGCAAGGGCAGATCCTGTTCCATCTGCCCTTGCGGAGAAGTATAATTTATCCCTTAACAGCTAGTTTTATTGCCAATTCAGAGCGAAGTGGGCAAAGATGGCTGATCCAATCCAAAGAGTCTCTTCATCTATATCGAACCTGGAGTTATGGTGAGGATAGGTTTGTCCTTTGTCAGGGTTGCTCCCAACATGGAAGAAGAAGGTCCCTGGCACTTGCTCAAGGAAATATGCCACGTCCTCCGCCCCCATAGATGGTTCTGGTATTTCCCGAACGTTATCATTCCCCAGAAGTAAAGCGGCAGAGGCTATGAGTTTATTGGTCATGGCTTCATTGTTAATCACCGGCGGCGGGCCTGGCGTATACTCCACCATTGCCTCACCCCCCATGCTTTCAGCCGTAGATACGGTCAGTTCACGAATGCGTTCTTCAACCATCTTTCGTGTGGCTACGTCAAGAACTCGAACGGTTCCCTCTAGGATACATTCGCCAGGGATGATGTTATAGGCTGATCCTCCAGCTATTCGTCCAATAGTGAGAACTGCCGGGTCTACCGGATTTATCTCCCTGCTGAGAATTGTCTGAAGGCGGCAGATAAGCTGACCAGCCATGGAGATGGGATCCACTGTCAGATGGGGGGTCGCTCCGTGGCCCCCCTTCCCTTTTAGCGTAATAAGGAAACGGTCGGCGGAAGCCATCATTCCGCCGCGGGAATATCCAATCTGTCCGACGGAAAAGTCTTTCCAGAGCAGCCCTGTATGAAGGGCAATGAGTGCGTTAACCTTGGGATTTTCGAGCACTCCGTCATCAATCATGGCCTTGGCTCCTATAACGGTTTCTTCTGCTGGCTGAAAGATGAACTTAACGCTTCCCTTCAATTCGCGGCGATGGTTTATGAGCACCTTGGCAGCTCCCAAAGCCATGGCCGTATGGGCATCGTGGGCGCAAGCGTGCATATTGCCATTGGTGGCGGCAAAGGAAAGCCCTGTTTCTTCCTTTATGGGTAGTGCATCAAGATCGGCGCGAATTGCCAACGTTTGTCCAGGAATGTCTCCTTGCAGAACTGCCGCTACTCCGTGTCCCCCAATGCCTTTTTTAATGGATGAAGAAGGGAACCCCATCCCCTCAAGCGCTTTGACAATATAAGCCTCTGTTTCCGGTGTTTCAAGGCCTAATTCCGGATGAGCATGGATATGCCGTCTCCACTCAACAATTTGAGGCAAAATTCTTTTAGCCTCGTCTTTTATGTTTGCCATGATACAGTATTCTCCTTTCCCGAAGTTTTGAATGTAGAATACAGTGCGGCGCATAAAAAGGGGACGGGCTTTAAAGGTCTGTCCCCAGAGTTTTATTTATGTTTTTTCAGCCACTCAATAGCCATGGTGGACATAACTGCCGGGCCAATCCACAAAACGTCTTCGTCTATGGCGAAACGGGAATTATGGTGGGGATAGATCTGTCCCTTTTCCTCGTTGCAGCTGGGGTGGAAGAAGAAAGTTCCTGGAATTTCCTCAAGGAAGTAAGCGATATCCTCTCCGCCCATGGAGGCATTCTTGATTTCCTTTACGTGTTCTTCTCCAAGAATTTCCACAGCTACCTTGCGAAGCTCCTCGGTGACCTCAGCGTTGTTCATTACGGGGGAAGGGCCTTCCCATCCATAACGTAATTCTATGTCGCCACGCATTCCCCGGGCTACTGTTCGGGCGATTTCCTCAATCCGGCTGGCCATAAATTTTCTGGTCTCAGTGGAAAGGGCTCTCACTGTCCCGCTGATGCGACACTCCCCTGGAATAATGTTGAAGGCCGTACCAGCGTGGATTTCACCAATGGATATAACGGCTGGTTCCACAGGATTCATCTCTCGGCTCACGATGGTTTGGAGTTCAGAGATTATCTGACAGGCAATGCTGATGGGATCTATAGAGCCGTGAGGATAGGCACCGTGGCTTCCCTTCCCTTTTACCAGAATCTCAAATCGATCCATGCAGGCCATAATGCCGCTGTAGTGATAGCCGATGTCTCCCGGCTTAAAATTCTCCTTCCAGATAGCGCCGGTGTGAAGCCCTATGAGCACGTCAGGGCGAGGATCTTCTAAAGCGCCGTCGTCGATCATGCGCTTTGCGCCGCCGTAACCTTCTTTGCATCCCTCTTCGCCGGGCTGGAAAATAAATTTAACCCTTCCTTCGAGTTTATCCTTATTGTCAGCAAGTATCTTAGCCGCTCCAAGGGCCATAGCGGTGTGAACATCATGCCCGCAGGCATGCATGCAACCGTTAGTGGAGGCAAAGGGAAGATCTGCTTCTTCTTTTATAGGCAGACCATCACAGTCGGCCCGTATGGCAAACACCTTGCCGGGCTTTGACCCCTCCAATACAGCCACTACTCCATGTCCTGCTACGCCCTTTCGGTAGGGAATGCCCATCTCGTCAAGGCGTGCACAAATGTAGGCTTCAGTCTGGACTGTGTCCATTTCAGTTTCGGGTATCTGATGAAGATCCCGCCTCCATGCGACTATCTGCTCCTGCAGCGCCAGTGCTTGTTTTTTCATGATTTCCATAAGGGAATACCCCCTTTAATGTTGATAGTATGTTAAGAATTGCATAGTGGGATGCTATGAGGGTTGCTGTATTTTTAATGAAGCAGTCCCTTTTTATAGAGGATTCGCCCCACGAGAATAGTTCCAAATACAGAGGCTACGATGACAACCCATGTCTGTGTCAAAAAAGGCATCCCAATAGCAGGACCTACAATGCGCAGAAGCATGGGAATAGCAATTCCGACAAAGGCCAGTTTAGGGAACTTAAGGGTAAACTGGCCAAAGACAGCACCGAAAATAGCGGCTACAGTGTACTGTTTAAAGGCAATAGCGATGGGTTCGGGGAAGATGGCCAGAAGGGCTGCTCCTGCCACTGCTGCTAAGGTAGTAAAAAAGAGATTCGTAATAACAGAACCAGCCACACCAAGAGTAGAAACGATCTCTGCTTCAGAGGATCCGGCTTCTACTCCCACTACTTCCTGAGCCACAGCAGAGCAAGGCAGACGAAGGTTGCCTATGTTTCCGCTCAAGAATGAGATGTATGTGCCAGTCAAGAATACGATATAGGTTCAACAATGTAGAAGGCGCCAAAAATGGCGGCAATCATGCCCCATGCTTTCAACGCCACGGAAACGGGCGGGAAAACTCCAAATTTGATATACAGGAACAAGTTTGGTAAAAAGCACATAAACGTAGGAATTAAAACAGTGACAACACCTATTTTTATAACTGGTTTTTTCCATATATTGTCAAATTCAGCTTTAGATACCATAAGAAGAATCCTCCTTCAAAACTAAACGAGAATGACGGCTACGGCCATTCCAATAAGCATGGCTATTCCAAGGGTATACTCTCTGAGCCACGTTAGTTTTTTAGCAAGGGTCAGCATTAACACCATGCCCAAAAGCCCTCCGATAGCCGCATAAAGAGGACCGCCGCCGCCAGCTGCACCAGCCTTGAGTCCCTTGTACCCGGCCATTATGCTGTTAGAGTTGAGGAATCCGAAGCAGCCAAGCATGGCTGCCCCAGAAACGATGGCAAGCCATTTGGGGTCGCCTCCGCCAATCTTTTCCCGTACGTCTTCAAGCTTATGGGTGAAAAGGGCCGTTACAAGAAGCCATCCTGTGCCGTTAATAGCCATGGTCCACCATGAGGTGGCAAGGGCCATAACGTCATAATCCGCGCCGCCGAACTTTACACCAAGGGCCTCGGCTCCAACGGTAGCAGCAGTAAGTTCTGTAGGTGCCGCACCGATAATTGAAAGTCGAAGCCAGGTTATAGGACCGCCTACTACTGACATCATGCCTACCATAACGATGAAGACAGCAATAGAAGGGCCTATGGCTGAAATGGCGCCAGCCCGGAGACCCTGAACACATTTTTCTCTGGGAAATCCGATCAGGTCTGCAGTTTTGAAAGAAAGACGAATATAAAGGAGAGACTGAATGAGAACGATAACTACGATTGCGATAGCTATTAACCATACACCCCAGCTATTCGCTGCTTGAAGTACTGCTTCTGGCATAAATAACACCTCCATAAAAATATGAGCGACAGATGTTTATAATGAAGAAAAAAGGAAATAAAAGCCTCCCCATTAGCATTGCGGCATAATGACCCCGATACCGCTATTGATAGAAAGTTCTAAATTTTATTTAAACAACAGAGCTTCTGGGAATTTAATTTAGTTTCCTTTTTCACGAGGTGATTTTATACTATGAAACGGGGGTGTTTCATCGTCATTTAAGAACATCAAAAGAGATAATAATATGTTTATGGTTACCATAAAAAAGTGTTTATGTAGAGCGATAGAAATACATAGACAATTAAACGTCCAAATATTTGTCCATATAGTATAGTTTTAATGAAAGCGCAACATTCAGGCGTTGCTCGCTGTCATTAACGTCAAATTCCAGAAGGTCGCAGATCTTTCGAAACCTATATTTCAGCGTATTGTAATGAATAGACAGTTCTTCTGCGGCTGGTTTCAGTTGCCAGTTGCAGCGAATGATCGTTTCAAGGGTTTCGATGAGCTGGTTTTTTTCTTTTTTATCATGGTCGATGAGCTTTCCAATATAATCGTAGTAAAAATTAACCGCGTCTTTTGTATTGTAGAGATTCCCTAGAAGTTTGTACACACCAAGGTCTTTCCAGAAGATGGAGTGTCCCCTTCCGCAGGTTCTTCGAATCATTTCAAGGGCCTTTCGAGCTTCATCGTAACTTTGATAACAACTGAAAACGCTGTCTTTAACACTTCCCACTCCAACTGTTACAGAGAATTGGGTTTTCTTTAGAACTTCCTGCTGTATGTAGGCTATGGTTGCGTTTAAGTTTTTTTTAAAGACCTCATATTCGTTGAACGGCGACGGAAGGATGAAGACTATAGAATCGCTCATCTCTGCATGGGGAACATTGGGAAATTTCATTTTCACCAGAGAGATAGCGATATAGTAAATGCGCTTCTTTATCTCCTCAAGATTGGATACGGCTTCGTCTATTTGTTGTGCGATTCCAAATTGATGTTTGTAATTGTCGATATCTATGACAACGACTGTCTGGGGTCCTCTGAGATCCCAATTGAAGAGCTTGGCCCGGTTCCAGACCTCCTTTTCAAAACGGACATTTTTGAGAAGTATGTCTTGTACGAATTCATCTCGATATCGTTTTTCAGCTTCGCTTTTTGCGAGTTTTTTCTGGATACAGATAAGAAGGGCCGAGGTGGCATGGTAAAGGGAGGTTTCCCAGCTCTTTTGAATGTTTGCGGAATCTACATCGAAGAAAAGATACCCATACACTTTGTCCCCAATGGCTACAGTCCGGTTAGGAACCTTTCGAATAAGCCGGGGCAGGTCAGTTTCCCGAATCAGCTCGATAAAGCTGTCAGATTGAGCGCAGAAATAACTTTGCCCGAAAATGGAGTCCACAAAGGCAATGTCTACGTGAATAAAGTTATGGAGGTTGTTGAGAATAGGATCAACCTCTTCTCCATTGATAATGAGTTCAAAAAAAGATTGACTCACTTTTTCTGAAAAACTGAGTTCATGGGCCTGGGCGTTGACAACCCTTGAAAGGACAGGGTTGATAATATCACTGAATGCATAGTCGATGGGAATATCAATAACAGGAAAATGAAGACGGTCAGCTGTTTCCTTCGCACTTGCCGGGAGAGTCTTTAAAAAACGTTCAAATTTGATGCCGATAGCAGCCATACCCCCGCGGCTAAGACATTCAATTATCCGTGCGAGAGAGTCAGGATCGTCTTTAAGAATGTATCCGGAAGTTATGACAAATTCTCCCCCATGAACCCACCTCTGAATATCCGGGGCGTCGAGAACGGTAACAGTGGTTACATAATTAGTGTCAAGGCCGCTTTCTCCGGCAATAACTTTCATCCTGTTCAATTCGGGTATTCGCAGCATTTGACGTACAGTAATTCCCATAAGAATGACTCTCCTCCTCTACTTATTATTGCCCGTTGGGGGACGTAGTTCCATTTTCTCGTTCCGGATATGTTATTGTTGTATCTTCTTCGCCAGGTTTAATAATCTGTTTTAAAAGATTTTCCATAATCTGTTTTTTCACTTGTTCCCCCGGGGTAAGAGAGCTATCTTTTCCCTCCCCGGTGGGGAAAGATAGCTTTATTTTAATCTCGTCCTCATCTTCAGTTCGTTTTTCATCAAGGGGAGAGGGTGAAGAAATGGACGTTGAGTATGCCGGCTGAGATACTTTTAAGTCATACATTTTAATGTTATTCCACGTCCCGGACAGCGTAAAGCTTGCTTCCCGAAAATCCCGAATTGAGGAATAACCTCCGACTAAACCAGATAAGAACCTTTGAAGAAGCAAGGGGTCAGTGATATTATCTCCTACGCTCATGAGGCCGCTAATGGCTCCTAAAAAAGCATTTAAAGCCTTGAGATTTATGTCCCCTACACATTTTAAGTTGATTGGTTGGTTTCCAAGACCTACAGCGCCGCTGGCTGTGAAATAACGATACGTAGTATCCTCTGGATATGCTGCGACACGGCTGCCAGGGAGAAGGTAGACGCTTCTTCCATCAAGGTTGAAATTTGCGAGGATAGTCTGATAGCGGATTTCGTCATTAGAACTAATCTTTGTAACAAGGGGGAACCCTGAAACCGCCCCCTCTTTTGCAAAGAGAGAACCATTCCCGAAAATAAGTTTCAATTGTCCCATGGTGCCTGATACATTGAGATTCAAAGTGCCCGTGCCGGTAATTTTTCCCTGGGGCGGCAGCCAGTCTGAAGAGGCTTTCTCAAGATCCATATTTTCAAAATTCAAAAAGCCTTCCCAACGAAATTTATGGGGGTCAAAGGATCCGGAGATGGCTCCCTTGCCGTCGTAGGCTTTTGCTTTCCCATCAGCAATGACAACCCTGCCCTCCGCAGTTGTTTCAAAAGGCAGATCGAGGTTAGAAAGGGTAAATCCGTAAAATTTTACCTTAGGGGATGTAAGTATCCCTTTTCCAGAAATTCCTTTCGATGTAATCTTTCCTTCACATAACAGCTGAAGAGTGCCGAAGAAATGTTGCTGCCCATTTCCATTCGCTGTCAATTTTTCAAGGGGCAGCCCCTCTGGGCCGGAGGAAAGGGAAAAAAGCCATCCGTCTGAAGATGGAGATCCCTCTCCAGTAAGGGATAGATTAAACTTTTTATAGATACTGTCGAGAGAAAATTGAATAACCCCATTTTTTTCAGGTTTCGCCATAAGGGCGACATCATTGAGCGCCAGTCCCCCAATGCGTAGCGTGGGCAATGTCCCCTTGACATCCATTACCGGATTTGAGAAGGGGCCTGAAAAGGCAATTTCGCCAGATACAACCCCATCCACCGGGGTGTTAGGATACCATTGGCTTATGATCTTTTGAATATGGGTTGGTGGAATGGTAATATTGATATCCAGTCCCTTTTCAAAAGACAAGAGCCCTGACCCTGTCAATAAAGAGTCTCCAAGGGCTATCTCAGCCTTTTCAATAGAAAGGTCCCTGAGCGAGCCCGCAAATTCCATAGTTGTGCGATCAAGCAGAAGTCCCATAAGGGAAATTTTTTCCCCATCCAGAGTGGCTGTTATCCCGGGGGAGTTCAAGGGGCCTGACAAGGAGAAAGAACTCGATACTTGTCCCTTCAGAGAAGGCCAATTTGGGGATATTTCCGCAAGGCGTGATAGATGGATTTTCTCAACGTTGCCCTCAAGCTGCAAGAAGGGCGTGTCCTTTTGCATGTTGAAAACTCCTGCACAAGAAAGGATTCCGTCCATTATCCTTGCATTGATTTTTGTCAACGCTAATTGTCCCTTCTCATACCGGCCGGATAAAAGGAATTGTTCAAGAGGAACAGTATCAAATATGGAGTTGCTGGTTCCTTGAATGTTTATGTCTAATGCTGCATTTTGCGCCGGGCCTGTTAATTTCCATTCCAGAGAAACTGGTCCTCTCATTTTGAGAGTTTTTATAGCGGGGAAAACTTGTTCAAGGAACGATGGCTGCAATTTTTCTCCTCGCCCTTCAAAGTTTACATAAGTTTCTTCTTCAGAAAACAGGTTTGTAAGATGCCCCTTTCCCTGTATTGGGGTTTTTCCAAGAAAAGCTGAAAAGGAAGATACCGTTGTTACATTTTCTTTCTGTTCAAAGGCTATAGAAAGTTTTTCCAAAAGATTTCCGCCGAGGCGAATCCGTTCAGAGCCAAATTGGCCTGTTATAAAAAAAGAAGAAGAAGGCCCCAATAATTTTATCGTGCCAGCTACATCTCCTTCTAGAGCCAACGAGCGAAGGGGGGCTTTTGTACTACGGATGTTTTTCAGCGCGAGACGAGATGTTGAAAGAGCAAGATCAAGCATTGGATCTTTGCCGAGAGAAACCGTTCCCTCCCCCACAACCCGGGCTTTATGCCATTCCCCATGAGTTTTGACTGTCAGCGTGTTGTCAGGATTGAACGCCACTGTCCCTGAAACATTTTCTAAGGGAATGCCGGACATGGCTGTGGCCGGGCTGGAAAATGTAACAGTGCCATTTTTGTTGCCGCCTTGCATAGCGAGATCCAAATGGAGCGTTTCCAGAGGACCTTGGGCAAACTTCAACCAAGGAAATACTCCGTACCATTTCGAAGGGACAACATCCTTGCCAGAAAGGTCAAAATGGACAAAATTGTTTTGTGCCAGAATGATAGAACCTGTAATGGGAGATTGAAAAGCTTCTCCTTTAATATCTAAAAAACTTATGTTTTTTCCATCCCACGACCAACGGCATAGAGTTTGAGAAAGATCAAATCCGGCAAGGTTTGCCTTTTCTGCGTAAAGGCCACCTTCTGCGACGAGATTAGGCCACCTTCCTCGTATAATCAGACTCGACGCACCCTGACCGGATAAAGAAACCTCCTGCCCTTTTTCGGAAGATGGCAGAGCTTTCTGTATGTCTGCTAAATATATAGACTCTATTTTTCCCGCAAGACCAATTTCATGTGTAAGGCGTCCTGAGAGGCGGAGAAGGCTATCTTCAGTTTTTGCCGTAAGATTTTGCACAGATATCCCATCTTCTCCATATTTGCCGGTTGTTTCTATCTCAATAAGAAGATCGTTTAACTTGCTTTGGATTGTGGCTTCAAATTGATTTCTTTCTAGATGAAGGCGGCCTTTTTCAAGGGAAACACTACCAATGGGAGAACCGGTTACCCGTCCTTTTTCCATCTCCACTTCCAATAATGGAAGGTTTTGAAGTTTATTCCCTTCTTTTGTGTTCATTGACACCCCTGAAAGGGTATCAGCAAAAATAGTAAAGGACTCAATGCGGAGTTTATGAATTACCGGGCGTCTTGCAATAAGAGAAGAGAGGGACGGACGGGCAAACACCATTTCTGCTTCATAAATGGGTGAAACAGGAGTGGAAAGAGCGAGATTGTAAATAGTATAGCCAGATATGGGATTCCCTTTTATCTCTCCCACCGAGAGAACGCAAGGAGATTCAGGGCCAAAACTTTTTTCAAGAACGGAGCGAAGAGTTTCAGTTCCAAAGTTTATTCCACTAAGAGCGTATAATGAAACAGCGCCTATAGCAAACAGGGCTGCTAAGGACAGGAAAAAAAAACGTCGTTTCTTCATAGTACACCTCGTATCTTCTCATAAAAAGAAGCAATTCAAATCTTACAATACCCTTTTCCAGGTAATTTGTCATCGGCAAGAGTGCTGACAGAATACTAGGCAGATAATTTTAATAATTCAAATAAGAATTGCCTACATATAGGGTCTTTTCTAATTTTTTGATGGTGTGGATAAGTGGATAAGATAGTGGAAAACCCGTGGATTTGTCAACTGTTTAATGAGATTATATGGGATATGTGGATAACTTATCTCTCTGTGGAGAGTTTTTTAAATGCCACTAGACAAAAGCCCTTTAAAAATTAAATTTAATAATTTGTAAAGGGTCGCTAATGATCATTTCACTTCCACTATAACTAGCTTCAACTTTCCCCATAACAGTTAGATTTGCCCCTTTATCCAAGTGAAGATGACGGAATTTGTATATGTCGCTTTTATAAATGACGAGAAAAAAAGCTCCGTCTTTAAGGAGTATTTTTGAAGGTGTGGATTGCACAGAATCAACGGTAACCGAAGCTAATATAAAATTTCCCTTCAGAAAGGGAAGGAATGTCCATATTTCCTTCGAAGTAAAAAGCCTGTTTGAGGCTTGTCCCCATAGTCCGGCCTTTTCTCTTCTGGCATGGGCAAGGGCCCTTTGAATGCAATGGGTATATTTTTTATTGGGAGGGATAATTAAAGGCATAGCCGCTCCTCTTCTGACAAGCTCCTCGTTAATGAGAAACATTTCTTTGCTGGAACGGCACCAAACATAGGCGAGGAGCCGGCCGTAACGGTCTCTTTTTTCAACATCGAATTCCAGTAAGATATCTCCGAGCTCTAGGAGCTGGCCGTTGAGGCGGCATGCCCTTTCGCTGAATTCCTCTTTTCCATGAAAAGGATGATGGAGTTCCGGCGTATCTATAAGCAAATATCGAACTCGCTCTACTTTCCCATTGGGAAGGGAGACAGTGATCGTATCACCGTCAATGACATTTAAAACGGTAACGGGAATGAGATTGGGCGAAGTATCTGCAAATAGAATAACGCTTTTAAATAGAACAAAAAAAAGAAAAAGAACAACACCTTTTATAAAATTCTTGTATGCCACGAGTAATACACCTGCCTGATTATATTGGGGCAAAATAATCTTTATTTATTTGGATATCTCCTTTGTAAGGGTTATGATATCAGAAAGATATCTGTTTGTTGTCGTTAGGAGGATAGCCAGTGTTCCAGCATTTAAATGAAAATATCGTTGCTGAAATAGCGGAACATAACAGAAAAGCTCTAGAAACATATATAGATGGACTGGTGTCATTCTCTGGCAGAGTCCGCCTTACAGGGCCTCAGGATAGAGAGACCCTTTGGTCGGAACATATTCTCGACTGTCTTTATTCAGTTCCCCTCCTCCCCCAGGAGGGAGATATTATCGATGTAGGGACAGGCGGCGGGCTGCCGGGGATGGTGTGGGCCATTTGCCGGCCGGATTTACATATCACCCTTCTCGATAGCGTTAAAAAAAAGTGCGTGGCTCTTGAAGAACTATCGGGTCTTCTCCACTTGAAGAATGTTACCATCATCTGCTCCAGGGCTGAAGAGTTCGCTCTGTCCCGGAGAGAAACATTTTCTCTGGCAGGCGCCAGAGCTGTCAAGGGAGCTGGAGTGTTGCTTGAATATCTCTCCCCTTTTGTTGCTCAGGGCGGGAAAGCCCTTGCCTTTAAGGGACCATTATATAAAGAGGAAATAGAACCCCTGGCTGGTCAGGAGTATCGTCTCGGCCTTTCGGCTCCTGATATTTTCTATTACAGCCTTAACGGGAAGGAGCATTTTCTTTTAACATGGCAAAAAAAGAAGCCATGTCCAAAAGAATTTCCTAGGAAAACGGGAATGGCAGAAAAGAAATTCTGGTGGAGGTGACATTGTGCTTTCTATAGCTGTAACGAACCAGAAAGGTGGCGTTGGTAAAACAACAACGTGCGTAAATCTTTCTGCAGAACTGGGGCGTTTAGGTTACTCTGTTCTTGCTGTGGACATGGATCCTCAGGGAAATTGTACGAGCGGCCTGGGCATAGAGGCGAGGGCTATTGAAGTAAGTTTGTATGATGTGCTATTGGGGGGTGCTTCCGCACAAGATGCCCTAATGGCTACTTCTTGGCAAGGTGTTTCTCTTCTCCCTGCCACAATCGATCTTGCGGGGGCGGAAGTTGAGCTTGCCTCTGTCATAAGCAGAGAGACCTGTCTTCGAAGGCATATGGCGAATCTTAATCAATTCGATGTTGCAATTATAGATTGCCCTCCTTCCCTGGGGTTGTTAACAATCAATGCTCTTGTCGCGGCCCATAAGCTGGTTGTCCCCATTCAGTGCGAGTACTACGCCCTCGAAGGCGTTGGACAACTTGCCCATACTATAGGGTTAGTGAGAGATTGTCTTAATCCTGATTTGGCTGTTGATGGGGTTCTTCTAACAATGTACGATTCGCGAACCCGTCTTGCCAATGATGTTGTTGAGGAAGTTCGCAGGCAATTTGGTGAGATTGTCTTTTCTACCATTGTTCCCCGTAATGTAAAATTATCTGAAGCGCCAAGCCACGCAATGCCAATTGCCTATTATGAGCCAACATGTACAGGTGCCAAGGCGTACATGAACTTTTCTATGGAGGTTGCGGAGCGATGGTTGCAGCAAAAGGAAAGGCATTAGGACGGGGTCTTGGGGCCCTTATTCCTGGGGCGGGCGATCTTGCTGGAGAAAAAGGGAAGCAAAATGCAACAAGCCTTCCTCTCTCTCTTCTGCAGCCCAATATTAACCAGCCGCGGAAAACATGGGATGAAGAAAAATTGCAGGCCCTTGCCGACTCTATCAAGACCCACGGCGTTATCCAGCCGCTTGTTGTTCGAAAAATAAAAGATGGATACCAGATTGTTGCTGGTGAACGGCGATGGAGAGCTGCGCAAATGGCCGGATTGAACGAAGTCCCGGTTTTTTTCTTCGAGGGTACAGAAAAAGATGTTCAGGAAATTTCTCTCATTGAAAATATACAACGGGAGGATCTTTCACCTCTGGAAGTTGCACGGGCCATTCGAGAACTGCTTCAAACCTTTGAGCTCACTCAGGAAGAGCTTGCGGGGCGCATAGGCTGGAGCCGCACCCTTCTCACGAACAAATTACGATTGCTGCAGCTGCCTGAACGGATTCATCAGATGATAGAGAATGGAAGCATAACAGAAGGTCATGGAAGGGCTCTTTTGGCTCTTGAAACAGAAAATCAGATGGAAGCTCTTGCTCTTCGCGTAATGCGAGAAGAAATGTCAGTCAGGAAACTGGAGAAACTGATACAAGAAATTAAAAGAACAGATTTTATTCAAAATAAGACACCATATTCAAAGATTTCTTATTCTTCGCCGTTTATGCAATCCATGGCTGAACGTCACGGAATCAAAATAAAGGTGACGGGAAATGGAGTTAAGAAAAAGCTATCAATTGACGGACTCACAATAGAACAGATTGAAAGGCTGGAAAAGCTTTTGGAGGACTCAGCAGCTTCGATTTTATTTCCGGGAAATAAAAAGGGGGAATTACCATACTAAAAAGAGCTTCTGATCTGATCAACTTCGGAAAAGTCATATCTACAGCTCTCATAATAGCAGGCTATATCGTCTTGGGGTATATTATAGGGAAAAAGTTAACATCTAAAGGATACCCAGCGATGGTAATAGTAGTGTGCGCAACTATAGGGGCCGCTATTGGGCTCTGGCAGGGTTGGATAACATTGCGCCCTTTATGGAAAGCTAATAGCAAAGGTAAAGATAAAAAAACTAGAGGAAGCTAGGTGTAATATTTACATTTACGATTCTCACAAATAATGTTTCACGTGAAACATTATTTGTATTTGTCTATGGGGGTGTTTTTACGTTGGAAAGCATTTTTGCGCCATGGAGAATGACATATATCGCAGATGCAAACAAACAAAAAACGTGTATTTTTTGCGAGTTCCCTAAAAAAAACGAAGATGAAAAAAATCTTATTCTCCATCGAGGGACAATGTGTTTTGTCATCTGTAATGCTTTTCCCTATAATCCTGGGCACCTTATGGTTGCTCCTTATCGCCATACGGCAGTTTACGAGGAGTTATCCGATGAGGAGCTTTTAGAAATGCATCGCCTGGGCGGAGTTTGTTTGAAGGTGCTCAAAAAAGTGATGCATCCTCAAGGGTTTAACCTGGGTATAAACCTAGGCAAGGTTAGCGGTGCTGGTTTTGATGGACACCTGCATCTTCATATTGTCCCCCGCTGGAATGGAGATACTAATTTTATGCCAGTGTTCGCTGAAACACGTGTTATAGCAGAGAGTCTACAACAGACATATAAGAGATTAAGGGATGAGTGGCCTTTGAATGATTGTTGATGAGTTCTGGGAGCCAGCCGAAAATATAAGTACCGAAATAAAAATAAAACGTTCTATTTTTATAGCCCATATTTCTGTCGCACGGACCGAAGAAGATGCCCGCCAGTTTGTTACCCATATTTCACAAAAGCATAAGCAAGCCACCCATAATTGTTGGGCCTACCGTATAGGGGTCGATCCGCCACGCGAATATTCTTCTGATGATGGCGAACCGAATGGCACAGCCGGGAAGCCGATTTTAGGCGCTATACAGCGGTTTGACGTAACAAATACAGTTTTAGTGGTAACAAGATATTTCGGCGGAATCAAGCTTGGAGTCCGCGGGCTTATAGAAGCTTATGGTGAGGCTGCATCCAACGTTCTGGAAAACGCTGGCAAAATAAGAGGGCGCCTGGGAAGCCGCTGCAATATACAAATAGATTACCCTTCTTATAGCGCGTTCTTATACCAGTTAAAGGGGTTGGGGGTCGAAGAAGGCTCTTGTAATGTGAGATTTGAAGAGGACGTAAGAGTGAGTTGCTTTGTTCCCCTTTCCCTATGGGGGAGAGTAGAAGCATTTCTTTGTGAAAGTCAAAATAGATCCTTTATAAAAGGATGGAGCAGAGAATAGAAGGTCAGTACAGGTCAACATCTTGGCACTCTTTATAGCCAAAGATTGCTTGAAGGCGGCGCTTTACACCTCCTATGTCAACCCATATAATAGCAGGGTTGACATAGGAGGTGGTTTTATGAGGTTTTCAGTTCGCGCAATGGTTCTGGCTTCTCTTTTTGCCGTGTTGATGGTGGTGAGCGCTTATATCCGTATTCCTTTTCCCTTTGTCCCTATGACATTGCAAACGTTATTTGTTTTTCTTTCAGGAATGCTTTTGGGGCCGAAACTCGGCAGTTTATCTCAGGTACTATATTTTTTCCTTGGATTATTAGGGCTGCCTGTTTTTGCTGGCGGTTGCGGTCTTCAGATTTTTGTGTCTCCCACCGTTGGTTTTATATTGGGCTTTATTGTTGCTGCCTATGTTGTTGGCCGTATAAGTCATGACGACACATTGCCTCTTTTTTTCCGGTACGGTGTAGCGCCCTTTCTTGGTATTACCCTGATTTACCTTTTAGGATCGGTTGGTCTCTATTTCAACTTAAATGTAGTGGCAGGAAAGAGCATTAGTTGGCTGAAAGTGCTGCAAATAGGGGTTTTCCCCTTCATCACGGCGGATATTCTAAAAGGCGTGGGCGCGTCAATGCTTTCGTGGAAGATTGTTCCGATTCTTAATAGATCTGGAATCTTGCAAAAATCTTCAACTCAGATTCGCCATAAAAGAGAATCAAGAGGTTGATCAAAGCTGACCTATTGGGTTTGATGTAATGCTTTCTATATATTGTTTCACGTGGAACTTTCTTTTTGCGCCGCTGTCATTCATATATCGGATTTTTCCAAATATTTGCCGCTCTGGCCAGGCTCGATCATGGACGCCGCCAATGCTCCATGCGATTCCTGCATAGCCGTTAGGGTCTCTGCCGTCTATTTCATAGCAATCGTTGAGATAAATGGCTGCCTTCATGGCTTCTTCAGGAGATTTGCTCCATTCGAGTATCTTTTTTGCCCAGTACATGCGCAACCAGCTGTGAAGCTTACCGTGGAAAAGAATGTCTAACTGGCAGGCGTTCCATAATTGATCATGGGTTTTGCCGTGTTCAAGTTCCTCGAGGGTATATGTAAATTTTCGAGGGTCCCATCTGTGCTCATCCAGGGTTTTCTGGGCCCATTGGGGGAACCCTTCAAAACAGTCGTAAGAAGGGGTATAAAAGCAAAAATTATCGGCTAATTCTCGTCGAACTATCAGTTCTTCTAGAAAACTGTCAACAGAATCCCGTATTGATTCGTGATTCTCCCCATGTTTTTTTATGACAATGGCCACTCTTTGAGGGGCTATTTGACCAAAATGTAAGAAGGGGGAGAGTTGGGAGAGAACATTATTAGTAGGGTCGTTACGCAACTCTTTATATACGCGCAATTTTTTTTTGATAAATTTTTGAAGGCACTCCATCCCTGCAGTGTAACCAGCTTTACCTCCATAAAGGGGCAGCGTTTTTTGGGGATAATGATATTTGGTAAGCATTTCCAATGGGGCGGCAGTCTTCAAAGCTAGTGTTTCATTATAAGGATGGCGGATCAAAGAGGGGATAGGCGTAAGAAAATCTGGCACTTTTTTTAAAATCCTCGGTCTGAAAGTGCGGGCGGAGTACTCTTTTTTTGTCGATGCCTCCCAACACGGAACAATGTTATGGGCGTCTATTTCATAAAAGGGGATAGCAATATCCTTTTTTATCTGTTCTACCCACTCTTTTTTAATTCTTAGAGGGCTGAAATCAGTGAAGAGGGCTGATACATCAATTTTTTTTATTAAATTCGGAAGAGAAAGAGGCGCTTCCTGTTCTAACAGAATAAAGGGAATGTTTAAACCTAAAAGCCCTTGCCTTACTTCGTGCAAACCATGGAGCATAAAATGATATGCTCGGTATGAAGCCGATAAAAAATGAGGGGTTAAACAAAAAACTACTAGAAGGGGTTTTTTATTTAATAGCGCATACTTTTGCGCCTCTAGTAATGCCCAGTTATCTTCCACTCTTTGGTCACGATTCATCCAGTATGCAACAGGTCCCTCTCCCGGTATGCCATTTTGAAGTATTCGCCCACGTTCTTTCACTAGATCACCTTCTTCAAAAAAATTTTTCAAAGGCCTCTCTTTTTGCTGTTTTCGATTTTCTTGAATATGCTATTATCCAGCATAGAAGGGTGGCGTTTGTCTTGTTTGCATATGTAGCACTTGCAGGTCGAATCGTTATGCTTGGTTTCGAGAGGATCGTAGTAAAAAAATTGGGAACAGGAGCTAATCCCAAGGCCGCTTTAATGCTTTTTGTCGGCTTAGCCGCCTTATTTCTTCTGCCATTTGCCGTAAATACGGTTTATGGCGGCCATATAGATTGGGCTTTTATTAAATATGTTGCGGCAAGCAGTCTAATCTATGCTTTAGCCTTTCTTTTATACATTCGTGCCCTTTCAGAAGGGGAGGCCTCTCTTGTCGCTCCCCTTTCTAATTTTAACATTCTGTTTTTGCTTGTCCTTTCCATACTTTTCCTTTCTGAATCCTTTTCTTTTGTGAAAGGAGCCGGGCTGCTGGTCTTGCTTTACGGAGCAACCTTTCTGAACAGGCAGAGAAACATGTACTTATCCCTTAAGGCGTTACTCGCTGACAAGCCTTGTCAAATGATGATGGCTTCCTCTTTTTTAGTTGCAATTGGCCGTATTATTGACAAGGGTGGCGCCGCTTCCACATCCCCTGTCCTTTACTCCTTTTTCCTTTACTTTTTTGTAGCTCTCTATTTAGGCCTGCTGATGTTTTTAAGAAAGAACTTAAAGGAGGTTTTTGTCCTCTTTAAAGATCGTCCCTGGATTTCTCTCGCCAGTGGCTTTATAAACGCCTACGCCTATTTATGCCTCCTTATCTCCTTCAAATCTATTGAAGTAAGCATTGCGGAACCCCTTTCAATGTTGAGCATGGTTGTTACCGTCATGCTGTCATCAATTATTTTGAAGGAAGACATTCGTTACAGGCTTAAGGGAGTGTTCTTCATGTTTATCGGGGCGAGTCTGCTTTGTATGGCATGATAAGAAAAAAGAGGCGAGAGGAAATAAGTTTCTCCTTTTTCGCCTCTTTTTACAATTTTTCTATTCGAGCCACTCAACAATGGACGAAAGATACACTTGATGTAAATGTTTTGTTAACTTGCCAGGAACGCCATTTCCAATAATTTGATCCCCTATTCGTACTACTGGCAAAAGTTCCTTGACTGTTCCTGTAATAAAGGCTTCTTCTGCCTCTGGGAGTTCTGTCAAGAGAGGGCATCGTTCTTCAACCTGGATGTTTCCCCGCCTGGCGAGCTCGAGAACGATCTGCCGCGTTGTTCCTGAAAGGGCTCGACTGGTGGGTGCTGTAATGAGGTGTCCGTTTTTTATAAGAAAAAAAGTACTATGGGATCCCTCTACAATTTCCCCTTCAGGACAATAGAGGATTTCGTAGGCTCCTTTAGAGTCTCTTTGCCCAGTGAATGAAAGCATATAGTTTATGCTTTTTGTGCTTGGCAAATATCTCTCTGCATTAATTGGATGTAAGGCGACCCCCTTTTCATAGAGTATTGGATCTGGTTTTCGGATTTCTTCAAAGATCACAAAATATCTTGAGGAACTGAAAAGATGATCCTTTCCAAAAGAGTCCCCTCCGGTAATATACGGGCGAACCATGGTCTCACAGCCCATTTTTTTAATTCCCTCCCGTATAATTCGGGCCATTTCATCAAGAGTGGCAGGCATCACAATAGAAGAAGCGGTGGCTGATCCTTCAAGACGTTTCAGATGAGGAGTCAACATAAGAGGTCTTCTCGAGTGAGTACTTATGGTTTCAAAAACTCCGACGCCACGTTGAATAATAAGGTCTGTTACAGGGAGCTTTGCTTCCTCTAAAGGAAGAAATTTTCCATCGATATAACAAAGATTCATAAAAATGTCACCTCTTTCAATCTCTGACACCGTTTGCAAGTATATCGTGAAATTCTTTATTGTGCATTAGTTTCTTGAAGAGGGTCGAAAGTGGTATGATTACACAGTATATGAGAACCTCAGGGGGGGAAAGCTCCTGCTTCTTTTTTCCAGAAGTAAAAGAAAATGTAGGATAGCAGCCTTTCTCGTGGATAGGACAGGTAAATTTCGTTTTTTTTTGTTTGTCCTGCTGATGTTTTTTTGTTTTTCAAAAGTGGCTTTTGCAGAGGAAACCATACTTGTTCTTCATTCCTACCATAACGGATACCCATGGACTGATGCCATAAGTCGAGGAATAGCAAAGGTCTTTGATCAGCGAGACAAAGAAGTCAATATTTATGTGGAATATCTTGATGCTAAACGTGCCAGTCCCAATCGTTTCACCCTCTTTCTGGAAAATAGCCTTCGTTTAAAATACAAAAAGAAGCCGCCAGATATTATCCTTTGTGGCGATGATGATGCTTTTATCTTTATGAACCACGCGGGGCGGCGCCTTTTCCCCAAGGTCCCTGTTGTATTTTGCGGAGTTAACAGCAGAGAGTCCCTGACGGAAGAAATAGACAGCCTCACTACCGGTCTCATAGAACGGCTTGACATAGAGGGAACCATAAATCTGGCTTTAAGGTTATTCCCTGTCACAGAAAACGTGGCGGTCATCAGTGACTTGTCTTTAACTGGAATGTGGATCATTAACCAGCTTCGAGAAAGCATGAAGTCCTATGAAGGAAAAGTCAACGAAATTAACCTTATGGGTCTAGGTCCTGATGACTTAAAGAAATCGTTACGAGAACTCCCTCCCCAGACTATTATTCTGTTACTGTTATATGCCCAGGGCGGTGAGGGAGAATATTATTCTCCTGACGAAATCCTTGCCATAATACAGGATGCTACTGACCTGCCCATTTTTTCAGTATTGGAGATGATGATCGAGAGGGGAACTCTCGCCGGGAGTGTTCTCAGGGGAGAAGCCCACGGAGAACGAGCGGCTAAACTGGCTGTTGAAATCCTGGATGGCAAGGCTCCCTCATCTATCCCAATCAGAGAGGATGTGCCGGTGTCCATGGGCAACTACACCGGGCTTAAAGATTTGAAAAAATCCCTTCAGAGCCTTCCAGGGGATATGATCCTCTTTGGTGAACCAGAAACTTTCTTTTACCGGCATAGACGGCTTATCGCTATTAACGTGGCTATCACATCCGTTCTTGCCATTCTCGTCATTGCTCTCCTCTGGAATGACAAATTGCTCAAAAGGGAAGTATTGAACTTACAGTCCGAAACAGAGCACCTGGAGAAACTTTTTGAAAACTCCCCCCATGGAACCATTCTCATTAATCCAAGAGGAGAGATAATGAGGGCCAATCGCGCTTTTCTGCGGATGTTTGGATATGGTCGGAAAGATGTTAAGGGAAAGGATGTGGATTCCCTTTTGGCAAAAGCAGGAGACCTGCTGCGCCACGCCCAGGATTTGACCATAATCACAGGTCTGGGCGGTGTGGTTTCGGGGCGGGAAAGTTTAAGACTGCGTAAAGATGGTTCCCTTCTTCCTGTTATGATTTCTGGGTACCCTCTTGTAACGAAAGGCATGTATCGAGGGAGTTATGGAATTTATACTGATATCTCCGCCCGCAAGAACAATGAGGGAGCTATTCGTCAGCATCTCAGGGCAGAAGAAATTATCTCGTCCCTTTCAGCGGCTCTTGTCAAAGAAAAAGATTTTGAGCAGACGATTCTTTCTTCTCTCCATGACCTGAGACTTTTTTTTCGGGCTCGATATATGTCCGTTTTCCTCTTTGACAGGCCAGATAAAGGAAGAGGAACAGCTTTTATTCGTTATGAAGGAGAAAAAGAAATGGGCAGGAAGGTTTTTCCCCTTACCTTTGGGGAAACTGAACCTCTTAGACGAACGATCCAGTCTCAGACCGTGTTTTTTTTAGAAGGGAAAAGTCCCTTTACCTGGGACACAGAAGAAAAGAAGCAAATACTTGAAACTACACCTGACGAAACAGTTATTCTCCTTCCTCTTTTGCGAGATGAAGCCATGGCAGGATGTGTCTGTTGTGTTTTTGTGCGGGAAAAGGGAAATGACCATGAAGAACATATATCTGAAGGCCTTCTTGGCATCTATTCACTTTTGTTAGGTTCTGCTCTCTCGCGCTACGAAACAGAACTGGCCCTGGAGAAAAATTTACTTTTGTTATCAAAGACATTCAAGGAAACTTTTCATCTCATGAGCCGTCTCCTTGAGATAAAAGATCCTTACACTGCGGGACATCAGCAGAAAGTAGCATACCTCGCCAAAGCAATTGCCGAAAGGATGGAGCTTCCCCATAACAGGGTAGAAGCCGTATTTTATGCGGCTCTCGTGCATGATATCGGAAAAATCCCTGTCCCCTCATCTATTCTTAGCAAGCCCGGACGTCTCAGCGAAGCTGAGTTTGCCATTATTAAGAACCACGCCCGTTTTGGCGCGGAAATATTATCTGCAATAAATTTCCCATGGCCTATCGCAGATATTGTTCTTCAGCATCATGAGCATGTTGACGGTACAGGGTATCCCCATGGCCTGAAGGGTGACGAGATCTCCCTTGAAGCAAAGATTGTTTGTGTTTCTGATGTGGTGGAGGCCATGTCCTCTTTTCGGCCCTATCGGCCGGCTCTCGGCATAGAGGAAGCCCTGGAAGAGATACAGAAAAAACGGCAAATATGGTTCGATAGCAGGGTTGTTGACGTATGTCTTCATATTTTTAAGGAAACAGGAGGAGAGTTTTGGAAAGAAATCACAAAGTCATCCCATAATGTATAATGTAATTTGGTAAAAAAGTATGGGGCAGAGCACCTTTAGAGGGAGGTCGTTCCATGGTATTTCAAGTGTTAGCCATCAATCCTGGCTCCACAAGCACTAAGATCGCCTGGTTCTATGATGAAGAAGAACAGTGGAGAGAAACGGTTCGCCATGATCCTGAAGAACTGGCTCGTTTTGAAGCCATTGCCGACCAATTTGAATTTCGCCTTGCTACGATTCAGGCTGCCGCTTCCTCTCACGGTTCATCTTTCTATAGTCTCAGTGCCGTTGTAGGGAGGGGTGGGCTCGTTGAGCCGGTACCTGGCGGAACCTTTATTGTAAATGATGCTTTGCTGGAACGCTTGCACGTTGGAAAACCCTGGGAACATGCTTCTAATCTAGGTGGAATTATTGCGGATGCCATAGCTTCTCCCCGTAATATTCCCGCTTTTATTGTGGATCCTGTTGCTGTTGATGAAATGAATGACGTGGCGCGTATTACCGGCCTTCCGGAATTGCCGAAGATCTCTTTAGGGCACGCTCTCAACATAAAAGCCACTGTCCGCCGGGCAGCGAAAGACCTTGGGCGAGGTTGGGAAACACTGAATGTTGTAGTAGCCCATATCGGCGGAGGCTCCACTGTTTGTGCCCATTGTCAGGGACGGATGATCGACCTCAATAGCGGGAACGATTTTGGCCCCTTTTCTCCGGAACGGGCTGGAGGTTTGCCTGCAGGGGATTTGGTTCGCCTTTGCTTTAGCGGAAAATACAACGAAAAAGATTTGCTTCGAAAGATGGTGGGTAAGGGGGGTCTCATGGGCTATCTTGGAACAAGTGACGTTCGCGAAGTAAAAAGTAGAATTGCTGAAGGGGATAAGGAAGCAAGACTTGCCTATGAAGGAATGGCCTATCATTTCGCGAAAGAAATAGCAGCCCAGGCTGTTGCCATGTCCGGCGATGTAGATGCCATACTTATAACAGGCGGAGTTGCTTTTGATAGTGATTTCATAGCGTTGCTCCAGAGTAGGGTCCAGTGGATTGCCCCAGTGCTTGTATATCCCGGCGAGGACGAGATGAAAGCCCTGGCGGAGGGCGCTCTACGTGTCTTATCTGGCGAAGAGGAACCTAAAGATTATGAACAGTGTATTGCAGGAGGTAGAAAACAATGATGCATGATCTCGACTTTCTGCTCGAAAAATGTCAGGCAGGCAAGCGGATGAACCTTGCAGTGGCTTGCCCTTATGGAGACGATGTTCTTGGAGCGGTTTGTGAGGCTCACAGAAGAGGGCTGGTCAACGGTATTCTTATTGGGGATTCAGAGCAGATAAAGAAAAAAGCACAGGAACATCATTTTGATATTGAAGGCCTCACTTTTGTAGAAGAGAAAGACGACTATTCCGCTACTGAGAAGGCCGTTCAGATGGTTTCTTCACAAGAAGCAGATCTCCTCATGAAGGGACTGGTAAAAACGGCAGTTCTCCTTCGGGCAGTCCTGAACAAGGAATGGGGGCTTCGAACGGGGTCGTTGCTATCTCATTTGTTTCTTTTCGAGATTCCCCTCCTTAATCGGCGGATCATAGGCTTGTCCGATGGAGGTATGAACATGTACCCGGACCTGAACGCAAAAGTTGGCATCATCGAAAACGCGGTAGAATGTTACCATAAAATAGGGGTGGATAATCCTCTTATCGCAGCCTTAGGTGCGGTAGAAGTTGTGAATCCTGACATGCCTGCGACTCTCGACGCGGCAGCTTTAACTCTTATGAACCGCCGGGGCCAGATCAAAGGCTGTACTATCGACGGTCCTTTTGCCCTTGACAATGCAATCAGCGAAGAAGCTGCCCAGATTAAAGGGATCGAATCTCCAGTTGCAGGAAAAGCAGATATGCTGCTTGTTCCTACTATCGAATCTGGAAATCTCATAGGAAAGGTACTGTTATATATGACAGGCGGTCGAGGTGCAGGTGTCATTCTTGGCGCACGGAAGCCCATAGTTCTTACCAGTCGTTTTGATTCAATGGAAACGAAACTGCTCTCTATCGCTCTGGGAGCAGTCGTTGCCAGTAAAGAGTGATTTAATATTAAATAAATCTATTAAGGAGGTTTTTTACTCTCATGGAACAAATTCGTTCTTTGTCTCAACTGCTTGAATATGCGAAAAAAATAGGTGCAGAAAAAGGGCCCAAAAAAGTATCAGTAGCCATGGCTGAAGATGCAGGCTTGCTTTCTGCTATAGAGGAAGCCAGGGTTGCCGGTTTTGCTGAGGCTATCCTTGTGGGGCGTAAGGAAAAAATGGAAGAAGCGGCGAAAGCTGCAGGAGTGGACCTTTCCAATTACGAAGTAGTAGATGAACCCAGAGGTGAAACAGCAATGGCTCTGACCTCTGTCGAAAAAGTATCTTCCGGCCAAGCCCATATTTATATGAAGGGGCAGCTTCACACCAATAACTTTCTTCGAGGCATGCTTAATAAAGAAGTAGGACTTCGCAAAGGCAAGAACACTATTTCCCATTGTTATTTTCACTCTGTGGAAGGATTCGACAGAGTATTTTTTGTGGCTGACGCTGCCTTTAATATGTATCCTGACCTTTCTGCCAAGGCGGATATCCTTCAGAATACAGTGAATTTTGCTCGCGCCTTTGGCGTGCAGGAACCGAAAGCCGCAGTCCTTGCAGCCGTGGAAGTTGTCAATCCAGACATGCCCTGCACCCTGGAAGCTGCAGCCCTTACGGTTATGAACCGCCGTGGCCAGATCAAAAACTGTATCGTTGACGGCCCCTTTGCCCTTGATAACGCAGTGAGTGAAGAGTCTGCCAGAACGAAGGGTATTGTTTCTCCTGTAGCGGGGAACGCCGATGTCCTTCTAGTTCCTGACATTGAAGCAGGAAACATGATGGTTAAGGCCCTCGTTTATTTCTCTAAAAATGAAACAGCAGGCCTCATTCTTGGGGCAGCGGCTCCTGTCATTCTTACAAGCCGAGCCGATACGCCGAGGGCCAAAATGCTTTCCATCGCTGCAGCAGTGGTCCTCTCTTCTTTTGAAGAAAGATAACTTTCGTGATTAAGGGGCTGCATTGCGCGGCCCCTTTTTCATATTTTGATAACGGAAGGGGAAAACTATGAAAATACTAGCGATTAACCCTGGTTCTACGAGTACTAAAGTTGCTCTTTTTGAAGACGAATCACAACTTTGGAGCGATACCCAGCGGTACGATGTGGAAGTTATCAAACAATTTTCCTCCATTCCAGACCAGGAAGAATTTCGTCTTGTTGAAATAAAAAAAGCACTGGCCGCCCACCATACTGACCTTACATCCCTGGATGCTGTTGTAGGGCGTGGGGGGCTGTTAAAACCCATACCTAGCGGAACCTATATTGTCAGTGAGCCCATGTTGGAAGACTTGCGTTCATGCCGGTATGGTTCCCATGCCAGTAATCTTGGAGCCCCCCTGGCCTTTCGGCTGGCCCAGCAGGGAAGCTGTAATAGGTCTTATATTGTTGACCCTGTTATCGTGGATGAAATGATACCTGAAGCCCGTCTTTCGGGCCTGCCTGAAATAAAGCGGAGATCGATTTTTCATGCCCTAAACCAGAAGGCAGTAGCACGACGGGCTGTAGCGGAACTTGGCAAAGAACCTGGCAGTTGTAACCTTGTGGTGGCGCACATGGGGGGAGGCATATCAGTGGGAGCTCATGATTGCGGCCGGGTTGTGGATGTCAACAATGCCCTTGATGGAGAAGGGCCCTTTTCACCGGAACGGGCTGGATCCCTTCCATCCGGCGGGCTGGTGCACCTTGCCTATAGTGGTGAGCATGATCTGAACGGTCTTTTAAAACGGATCGTAGGAGGCGGCGGCCTTGTTGCTCACCTCGGGACCAATGATTTGAGGGAAGTTCAAAGAAGGATCGATGAAGAAGGGGACGAAAAAGCAGCCCTTCTTTTTGAAGCTCTTGCCTATCAGGTGGCAAAAGAAATAGGGGCCTGCTCAGCTGTTTTGAAGGGGCGGGTGGATGCCATCGTTTTGACAGGAGGATTAGCCTATAGTGATAGACTCGTCGGGAAAATACGCCAACGCATCTCTTTTATCGCGCCGGTGCTGGTCTACCCGGGAGAAGACGAAATGAAGGCCCTTGCCGAAGGAGCACTCCGGGTTCTTCAGGGAGAAGAAAAAGGCAGAGAGTACAGGTGAGACCTCATCAACGCTCACAAAATGGATTTTTAGGGGCTGTTTTCAACAGCCCCTTTTTTATTGTTTACAAAAAAATGAAACTGTGATACCATCATTTTGGTTTCGCACAATAGATTATAAATCCATGGAGTGGAACAAATGACACAAAATCAGAGTCAAATACGAGTTATTGATCGGGCTTTTTCCATTCTGTTCTTTATGGCCCGCCATAAAGAACCTATAGGTGTTACTGATGTAGCACGAAATGTAAATCTCCCCAAGGCAACGGCATATCGTATTCTTGATAGCCTTATAACGCAACGGATGGTGACAGAGCGGGAGGGTCTATACGAAATGGGCCCTGCCACGTTGTTTTTGGCCGATGCCTATCGCTCTCAAGTGGCTTTCTCTGAAATCGCAAGGCCCTTTCTTGAGAGGCTTAACAGAGAAACAAAAGAAACGGTTCATCTTTTCGTTTTTGAACATGGGGAGTTCTTTTACCTCGATAAACTTGAAAGCCCGTATCAGGTGCGAATGCATTCCCGTGTGGGTGTCAAGGGGTCTTTGCTCCATCTCTCCGCGGGGAGAGCCCTTCTTTCCGCCCTTCCCCAGCAAGAGGTCAGTCGTATATTAGGGGATGAGGCGACGCCCGATGTATTTAACGAACTGGAGGAGATTCGCAAAAGAGGATTCGCTATTGATGATGAGCAAAATGAAAAAGGCCTTCGTTGTGTGGGGGCTGTTATATTAGATAGCTATTCCCGACCTGTGGGAGGACTGAGTGTTTCTGCGCCCGTATATCGTTTCAGCTATGAAATGATCGCTAAATATGGCGAGACGGTTTATCAAACTGCCCAGGACATTGGCGCCGCATTACTTCACTATGAACGTGAAAGAAAAATTAAAAAATAGAGCCTTATCGGCGAAGGAGGAATATGAAATGATTAAAACCCCCAAACTCGTTATGATTCCAGGACCAACTCCGGTGACCCGCTCGATTCAAGACCAGATGGGTCGAGAGACAGTAGCTTTTGGCGATCCTTTTTTTGTTCAGGACTATAAAGATGTTCTGGCAGATCTGAAAGAGCTTTGGAAGTGCAGCGGAGAGGTTTTTGTCGTTGCCGGTTCAGGAACCCTTGCCATGGAAATGGCTATTGCCAACATAACCAAACGAGGAGATAGCGTTCTCATTTGCTCCAACGGTTATTTTGGCGACCGCTTTATAGATATGTGCCAGAGAAAAGGCCTTGAAGTTGATGTTCTCTCAGCCAAATGGGGCACATCTGTTACCGCGGAAGAAGTTGAGAAAAAACTATCTGAGAAGAAATATGATGTGGTTACTGTAACCCACGTGGAAACGTCCACTGGGGCGGCGGCTCCTATCGACGCCATTGGGAAGGTTGTAAAGGCTCACGGAGCCCTTTATGTAGTAGATGGTGTCGCGGCTTCGGCTGGGGCCGAGGAATATATGGACCCCATGGGGATCGACGTACTCCTTAGCTGTACTCAGAAAGCTTTTGGAGTTGCTCCCGGCCTGGCTATCCTCTGGGCAAGCAAAGAGGCTGTCGAAAAGAGACGTTCTCTCGGAACCATCCCTGAGTCCTATGCGGATTTTGAAAAATGGCTTCCCGTTATGCATGATCCTTCTAAGTATTGGGGAACCCCGGCGATCAACCTTGTATGGGCCCTGAAAGAATCGATCCGAATTATCAAAGAAGAGGGCATCGAAGAACGATATAATCGCCATCTTCGTCAGGCAGCTCTCGTTGATGCCGCTCTTGAAGCCATGGGATTCAGGGTTGCCGCGGAGAAACCTTTCCGCGCTCCCACCCTTTCCGTCTATCTCTATCCAGAAGGCGCCAATGTGAATGATGCCGAATTTAGAACCGTATTGGCCGAAGAAGGGGCCCAGACAGCAGGATGTCTCGCGGATTTTGCAGGAAAAGGCTTCAGAATGGGACATATGGGCAACGTTGACAAGCATATACTTGTTTCGGCAGTGGCAGCGGTGGAACGGGCAGCAATGCGTTGTGGCATAGACATTGAGCCTGGCAAGGGCCTCGGTGTTCTGCAGAAGGGTCTTGCTGAAGAGCACTAAATCACATAAGAAAACAAAATACTTTTTACGGTAAGGGGTTCCCTTTAAAGGGAACCCCTTTTTATATATGGTCATATTGACAATTGTGAAAGGAGTAGCTATGATAGCGCTATTGTTTCATTTACAGAGATAGCGTCTTACTATGCAAGACGCATTGCTCTATATTTTGAAAAAAGGAGACAAGACCATGGAAAAAGATCGATACCTGAATCAATCAATTATCCGGGCCCTCCGTATTCTTGAGCTTTTCGCACAGCGGGAAGAACCGCTTGGTGTCACTGAAATAAGCCGTTTGGTAGGACTCCATAAAAGTACAGTTCATCGCCTTGTCATTACCCTTGAAACTTCAGGGTGGCTACTTCGTATGCCGGAAACAGATAAATATCGTATTGGCTTGAAGCTTATAGCCGTTGGCAAAAAGGCTGTGTCCGATGCGAACTCCATAACAGCCATTCATCCCATCCTTGAAAAATTGACGCAAATTACGGGGGAAACATCAATTTTAACAATGGTTATGGGAAATCAGGCCATTTGTGTCGATAAGGTTGAAACATCTCAACGTCTTATGATCTCATCTCAGGTAGGCCAGAGTTCTCCACTTCACGCAGGGGCTACCGGATTCGCTGTTCTTATTGGCATGCCTGAAGAAGAGGCCTTTAGAACTCTTTCCCACGATCTGCCTCTTCCTGTCTATACAGACAAGACCCCAACGTGCATGGAGGAATTGAGAGAACGTTATAAAGAACGAAGAGAGAATGGGTACGTTATCGCTTCCGGCGAGGTTGACCCAGGGACTACGGGTATTGCGGTTCCTCTTTATTTCCCCTACGAGCGATGTTACGGAAGCCTTGGCGTTGTTTTGCCTGACTATCGTGCGGACGAAGAAAAGATTCAAAGAGTTCTTGCTGCTGTTCAGCAAGGAGCCTGCGAGGCTCGAAAACGCCTTGATTGGGGATTTGAAGGGCCATGCAAAAATATGTAGATTGTGTTATCCGAAATGGAAACATTTTTTATAACCACACCCTTTTTCACGGGAGCATAGGGGTGGATGAGGGTCGGATCGTCTATATAGGAAAAGATAATTTAATTGTCGGTAAGAAAGAAATGGATGCGGACGGAGATCTTGTCCTTCCGGGAGGAATCGATACCCATGTACACATTCGAGAGCCTGAAATGTGTCAAAGAGGAACCTTCCAATCTGAAACAGCAGCAGCTGCTGCTGGAGGCATTACCACAATCTTTGAAATGCCCATTTCCGCCCCTCCCCAGTATTGTCCGGAAATACTTCAGAAGCGAATAGATACAGCCTCCGCTCAATCCTATATAGATTTTGCTTTTTACGGTGCCGCCGGCCGGGAAACCCAATATTTCAAGGCTCTTGCGGAGGCCGGTATTATCGGTTTCAAAACATTCCTCTTCTCTCCCTTGCCAGGACGGGATCAGGAGTTCAGAGGAACATGCATGGATGATGATGGTGCTTTGTGGCAAGGAATGAGGGCTGTTGCTGAAACAGGTCTTACCCTTGCCGTTCATGCTGAAAATGATGCTATTATCCAGCGATGTACAGCTGCACTTCGTAACGGGGGAAGAAAAGATTTTGCCGCTCATGGCCTATCCCGTCCGCCCCATGCGGAAGTTCAGGCAGTCGAAAAAATCATCCGCTATGCTTCTTTGCTCAATATTCCAGTGAGCTTCTGCCACGTTTCGTGTCCCGAGAGCCTTTTGATGATCAAGAAGGCCAAGGCAAAAGGGCAGCGCATCTTTGCTGAAACATGCCCCCAGTATCTGTTTCTTAATGAAGAGAGTGCCCTTGGTTACGGTCCTTACGCAAAATTCAATCCGCCTATTCGCTCTCGATGTCATCAAGAAGAAATGTGGCCATTTTTACTTGATGGGACAGTGGATTACGTGGGAAGCGATCATGGGGCCTTTCTTTTTGAAGAAAAAGAAAGGGGATGGGATGACATTTTTAACGCACCAGCAGGTTCTGTCGGGTTTGAGGTGCGCCTTCCCCTTCTTATGACAGCGGTGAAAGAGAAAAAAATCTCTTTGGCTAAAGCTGTTGATCTCCTATCACGTCAGGCTGCACAAGTTTTTGATCTTCATCCGCAAAAAGGTTCCCTCTTGCCCGGAGCCGATGCAGACTTAATTATCGTTGATGTAAAAACACCTTTTATAGTGAAGTCATCAGATTTTCTCACCAATGGCCGAGAGATCGCAAGGCTTTATGAAGGACAGGCCCTATATGGAAAGGTTCTTCACACCATGGTCAGGGGGCGTTTTGTCTATAGCCGTGGATATCTTTGCGAGTCAGGCGCTGGGTGGGGGAAATACATAAACACATCTTTATTACAAAGGAGGGGAAGTTGTTTCTCATGGTAAAAGTTGATCTTGTCGTTCGTAACGCCCAAGTATTTACAGGAGGGGAGCTCTTCACTGGCGGCATTGCCGTTAAGAATGGCACTATCGTTGCGATTTGCCGAAACGAGCTTCTTCCTGACGCAGAAACAGTTATCGATGCAGAAAACAATCCTGTACTTCCAGGGGTCGTCGACCCCCATGTCCATGTAAGGGATCCCGGACATACTGAAAGAGGGAACTTCGAAACAGAAACCAGGGCTGCCGCTCACGGCGGCGTAACTACGTTCCTGGAACATCCTATTTCATGTCCTCCTCCCTACTCTCCTGAGATCCTCGAGGCGAGGGTCAAGTCTGCTGAGCCTCAGTGCTTGGTTGACTACGCCTTTTTTGGAGCGGCAGGAGCCGATTTTCCTCAGGAGGTTGGCAGGGTAGCGGAAGCAGGCATTGTCGCCTTTAAGACTTTTCTTCATGAAGCTCCAGAAGGGAGAGAGGAAGAGTTTAGAGGGCTGACCATGGCCAACGATGGCGCCATTCTCGACGGCTTCAAGGCAGTGGCGAAAACAGGGCTGATCTGTACTGTTCATGCCGAGAACAATGACATTATTCAGCGCCTGATTCAGCAGTTTCGCAAGGAAGGGAAAGTCGGATTTCCCTACCATGCTCTTTCCCGTCCGCCAATAGCCGAAATTGAGACAGTGGAAAAACTGCTTCGTTTCGCCCGGGAAACAGGAGTTCGAATTAGTTTCGCCCACATCTCCACTCCTGAAGCAATGGAACTGGTAAAACAGGCAAAATACGAGGGACAGGAAGTCTACCTCGAAACGTGCCCCCATTATCTCTTCCTCTCAGATGAGAAGTTACTAGAAATTGGGCCTTTTGCCAAGGGGAATCCGCCTCTTCGCGGCAAAGAATCTATGAAAAAGCTCTGGGATTACATTAACGACGGAACAGTAGACTTTATTGGCAGTGACCATAGCCCCTTCCTTCTTTCAGAAAAAGAGAAGGGCCTTACAGATATTTTCACTGCCGCCGCAGGTTCTCCGTGCATTGAGCTTACATTGCCTCTCATGTTGACGGCGGTGCGGGATGGCAGGCTTACCCTTCCCAGGGCAGTGGAGCTTTTGAGTGAAAATGCGGCTCGGATTTTTGGCCTTTTTCCGAAAAAAGGAGTTCTTCGGCCGGGGGCAGATGCCGATTTTGTTGTAGTTGACATGAAAACGCCTTTTGAAGTTTCAAATGAGAATCTATTGACCCATGCCAAGGCCATAGGGGTTCAATATAATGGTACGAAACTTGTGGGGCGTCCTCTTCATACAGCTGTTCGGGGACGTATGGTTATGAAAGATGGCGTTGTCGACCCAGAAGCTAAGGGGTGGGGACAGCGTCTCTATCCTCAGAAATAAGGAGGAAACTATCTCTCATGCGAATACTCATTATCAATCCCAATAGCAGTTTAGAAATGACGGAAGCCATTCATAAAAGTGCTTGTGGCTTTGCGAAAGGGGATTTCGAGGTCGTAACTCTTCACATACCCGAGTCCTCCCCATTTGTTGCAACCTATGAAGACCACGCCAGGGCCGCTTCCGGAATGATGAAGATCATTCGGGATAATAACGATGATTTCGATGCTTTTGTCATCGCCTGTCATGGAGATCCGAACCTTGACTTAATGAAAGAGATCTGTGACAAGCCGGTTGTTGGTATCGCAGAGGCATCCATGAAAATGGCCACTATGCTGGGAGACCGTTTTTCTGTCATTTCCCCCGTGGAACGCAATATTCCGAACAAGAGAGTTCTTATAGAAAAGTATCATCTTGAAGGGTACCTTGCTTCTATAAGAGCACCTCAAAAGGAAGATGAGGGGAAAAACGAGGAGCAGCGTCTTATGGGAGCGGCACGGAAGGCCATTGATGAAGATATGGCGGAAGTGATCGTGTTGGGCTGTGCCGGTTTTGCCGGACTTGACAAAAGTATGGAAAAAGAACTTGGTGTTCCAGTGCTTGATGGAGTGGTCTGTGCTCTGATTGTAGCATCAGGTATGGTTCGTTACGGTGTTTCCACAAGCAAAAAACGCCGCTATAATCCGGTGTTTTAATTTTTAGAGAAAATGGAGGGTTTATCATGAAACGGCAGATGTGCAAACTCATTACAGGTCTTCTTTTGGCGCTCTTTGTTGCAGGATCTCACATGGCAGTCGCGGAAGCTAAAACTCTCAGTTTGGGCCATACAGGGCAAGAGGTTAATATCTTCAGCCAGGCATCAGTTAAATTTGCCGAGTACGTTAATGAATACTCCGATGGCAAAATCGAAGTCAAGGTTATGGGAGCCGGGGCTCTGGGAGATAACAGGGAAGGTATTGAACAGCTTCAGCTTGGTGTTACCGATTTTTGGGTAATTTCGACAGGATTGTTGGCGCCTTTTACAAATGCTGTCGCTCTCTACGATCTCCCTTATCTTTTTAAGAGCGCTGAAGCAGGCATTGCTTTCTTTAACAGCGATATCGCTATGGAAATCATTCAGCCCCTTGAAAACAAAGGCATTAAAGGCCTTGGATATATGACCCAGGGATGGCGTCATATCCATAGCAACAAACCTGTTCGGAGCCCTGAGGATTTGGCCGGCATGAAGATACGGACCATGTCCACTCCTATTCACATCGAGCTTTTCAAAGCCCTTGGAGCGAACGCAATTCCTATGGCATTTTCCGAAGTCTTTACATCTCTGCAGCAGGGAATTATTGATGGTGGAGAAAACCCCTTTGAAAATATCAAAGCCCAGGGTTTTGATAAAGTTCAGAAATGCATAACCATGGATGGACACGTTCTTGACCCTATGGTTCTTGTCATTTCCCTGAATACGTGGAATTCCCTGTCTGACAGGGAAAAAGAGGTCATCCAAAATGCGGCCACAGAGGCCTGTAAATGGGACCAGGAACATGTTCTGGCCGCTAACCGCGCAATTATGGAAGAGTTTAAGGCAGCCGGTTCTCCTGAAATTATTGAACTGACAGCAGAAGAGCGTCGGGCCTTCCGCGAAGCTTCACAGCCTATATATGACGCATACCTGCCTGAAATAGGCGAAGACCTTTACAAAAAAGTAGTGGATTTCCAAAAAGATTTTGAAGAGGTTCCGCCACAAAATTAATGGAACTGCAGAGTAAGAAAAGGGTGGGAGGGGCCATGATATCCTCCCGCCCCATGGAAAAGGTTCTCGAGGGGGTAAGGCTGTGAAAGCGCTGAAATTAATTGACAAATATCTGGAAGAAGTCATTACCATTCTTCTTTTTTCCATCATTATCGTTGTGGGGATAGAACAGGTAATAACCCGGTATCTCTTTAGCTTTGTACATTCATGGTCTGAGGAATTGATGAGAGTTTGTTTTGTGCTGCTTTCTCTCGTGGGTTTTTCGCTGTGCGAAAAGAAATTGCAGCATGTGAGGGTTGAAGTTATCAAGCTCATTCTCCCTCCCCGCTTACTGGTAGCGGCGAATATTTTTTCCTCAGCGATTTTTCTTATATTTTGCCTTTTGGTTACCCATTATTCTGTGAAAATTACTGCTATGCAGTTTAAAAGTTCTCAGATTACTGCGGCCATGGGGCTGCCTACGTGGACATACTTCGTTTTTGGTCCATTCTTTTTCGGTCTGATGGCATTTCGTATTATTCAAAAAGAAATTCTGCCGCTCTTCAGGCCTCAAAAAGAATCTGGGATGATGTAAGGAGGGGCCATAATGCTTCTTTTCTATGTGTTCGGCACAATGTTTCTACTGTTGTTCCTTGGAGTACCTGTAGCTGTTGCTATAGGAGGAAGCTGTCTTGTCTTCACTCCGTGGCTCGTTGGCGGTATAGACAGAGTCATGCTTTTGGTAGGGCAGCGGATGATAACAACGGCAGATTCTTTCACTCTTCTTGCCCTTCCTTTCTTTATTCTTGCGGGGACCCTTATGTCCAATGGAGGCATATCACGAAAACTAACTGACCTTGCAGAAGCCATTTCGGGAGACTACCCGGGAGGGCTTGCGATCTCAGCAGTGGTCGCCTGCATGTTCTTTGCGGCCGTTTCAGGCTCAGGGCCGGCAACAGTGGCGGCTATCGGAGCTATTATGATCCCGGCAATGAACGACCGCGGATATGATAAAGGGTTTTCCGGCGGCCTTCTGGCTACAGCCGGTGGCATAGGCGTTCTTATCCCCCCAAGCATACCCATGATTGTTTATGGAGTAGTAAGCGGAGTATCGGTTACAGACATGTTCATCGCAGGAGTCTTTCCTGGCATTCTGGTAGGCATTGTGCTTATCATAGTGGCCGTGACCATTTCAAAAAAACGCAACTATGTCGGAGAGCCGCGGGATGGAGGTTTTGGATGGGTCATGGGCAAAATATGGGATGCAAAATATGCCCTTCTCATGCCAATCATTATTCTTGGCGGCATTTATTCCGGTGTGTTTACTCCCACCGAAGCAGGGGTAGTGGCCGTTGTCTATGCTATAATTCTCGGAGGCGTTACTGGTGGACTTTCCCTTAAAGGTCTTTGCAATGCAATGATCGAAGCGGCGGTTATCACTGCTTCGTGTATTATTCTTATGGGTGCTGCCGGTGCCTTCTCAAAATTCCTTTATATGAAAGATCTGCCAGGTATGATTGCCAAAATGATCTTTTCAGTTACCACCAATAAGTTTGTTATCATGATTCTTTTTAACATCCTCTTCTTGCTGGGAGGCATGTTTATTGATACTCTTTCAAATATTCTTATTTTTGTCCCTCTTTTGCTTCCCATTGTCAATCAGATTGGTATCGATCCCATCCATTTTGGGATTTTCGTAACGGCGAACCTGGCTTTAGGAATGGTGACACCTCCCATGGGTGTAGACCTCTTTGTTGCCGCAAACATTGTGAAAACACCTTTCGAAAACATCTTGAAGGGAGCCATGCCTTTCATTATTGCGAATTTCGTAGCGGTGTTGATCATTACCTATGTTCCGGCTATTTCTCTTTGGCCTCTCTGGATATTTAAATAACTAAAATCTTATAAGGAGGAAAGCGATATTATGTCAGACATTCGAGGAATTTTTGCCCCAGTGGGAACCACCTTTGATGGCGATGGGAACCTTGATCTTCAGAAATATGAAGAGAACGCCCGGAAATTTAGCCAAACTGGCCTCGCCGGACTGGTTATTCTCGGGAGCAATGGCGAGTTTGTCATGTTAAATATGAAAGAAAAGGTGACGTTGGTCGAAACTGCGAGGAAAGCGGTTTCTTCCTCAATGAAAATTATTGCTGGAACGGGATGCGAGTCTCTCCGCGATACCATAGAACTGACGAAACGGTGCGCCGGGGCCGGTGCGGATGCCGCTCTTGTCATCACGCCGAATTTCTTTAAAAGAGACATGAACCCACAGACTCTTGAAAAGTTCTTCGTTGCTGTGGCTGATGCCTCCCCCATGCCCATTATGCTTTACAACATGCCCGGAAACGCAGGGGTAAATATTCCTTCTTCCCTGTCAATCGCCCTTTCCGATCACCCGAATATTGTGGGGATTAAAGACAGTTCCGGAAATATCGTGCAGATATCAGAAGTTATCGCAAAGACAAGAAATAAGAACTTCTCTGTTTTTGCCGGGTCGGGAAGCTTTCTTCTTCCTACTCTAATGCTTGGCGGTGTTGGGGGAACCCTCGCGGTGGCTAACGTTGTTCCGGAATATTGCGTTGCCATTTACAATGCCTGGAACAAAGGGGAGATTGATAAGGCCCGGGAACTTCAGCTTGGGCTCCTTGAGCTCAATGCTGCTGTCACGGCCCGTTTTGGCATCGGAGGCATGAAGTCCGCTATGGAAATGGCCGGATACTGGGGAGGAAATCCACGTTTGCCAATTCTTCCCGCCACAGAAGAAGTGAAAAATGAAATTCGGAGGATATATGACGAAGCATTAGCCCTTTTCTCCCGTGTCGAAGGGGGAGAGTGTGGTTGCTAACCGTCCAGGAAGGGCGCTTCTTAAAAGAATTTGAAAAACTTGGTGAAATAGGATGGGTTCCTGGAAAAGGTATGGATCGACCAGCCTATTCTGCCTCATATAATGAAGCGAGGGAGTACCTCCACACCCTTATGAACGATGCGGGGATGGAGACCAGAATTGATGGGGTAGGCAATCTCTTTGGCCGATACGATGGAAAAGAGAAAGGCGCGAAGAGCTTTCTCGTCGGATCTCATCTCGATGCTGTTCCTGGCGGGGGGAAATACGATGGTGCCTTGGGAATCTTGGCCGGAATAGAAGTTTCGCGGAGGATTCGAGAAGAGCGCGGGCCTCTTCGTCATCCCCTCGAAGTCGTGGCATTTACGGCCGAAGAGGGCGGCCCCCTTGGCGGAACTTTTGGAAGCAGGGCCTTTACAGGGCTCGTGTCCAGGGATGTACCCAATGATATTTTATCTTCTTTCGGTTTATCTCACGAGGTGATAGAAAAGAGCCGGGGTAAAAAAGAAGATTATCTGGCCTATCTGGAGCTCCATATAGAACAGGGACCAATCCTTTGGCGGCGAAACATTGCCATTGGAATTCCCACAGGTATCGTGGGTATTACTCGCTATAAGATCGATATTTGCGGCCAGGCCAATCATGCAGGAACCACACCAATGGAAGAAAGGCGTGACGCCATGAGATCTGCCTCTCTTCTTTTGGCAAGATGGTTTACGTGGGTAGAGCAACGGCTGCGGGAAAAGAATGATTTTGTCTGTAACGTGGGAGTCTTCTCTCTATTTCCCGGCGGGGCGCCCATTGTCCCGGAAAAAGCGTCTTTCATACTAGAACTCCGTTCCTTGCGGGATGAAGTTGTAGATAAGGTAGCCAAAACCTTCAGATCTTTTCTTGAGGAAATGCCTTCTTGCCGGGGATCCATGGAGCTTATGGTAGAGAAACCAGCTGTAGAACTTGACAGGAACCTTATTTCAGCCATAGAGATAGCTGCTCAGAAGCGCGGGTTTTCTCATCAGCTGATACCCAGTGGGGCATCTCATGATGCCAGTCCCATGGCTCATTTTGTGCCCACAGGCATGATCTTCGTTCCAAGCATTGAAGGGGTCAGTCACTCTAAAGAGGAAGCCACTGCTCCAAAAGATATAATTTGCGGAGCAAACACCCTTCTTGAAACTCTTTTGGAGCTTGATGACAAAGACTGATATAATCCAGTCCTCACCGTTGAAGAGGCTTGAAACTACTTGTTTCGGGCCTCTTCAACAAGAGTAATGCCTGCGCTTGATCCAAAGATGGCGGCTCCTGCGTCGAGAAAGGCCTGGATGTGCTCCAGACTTCGAACGCCGCCAGAAACTTTAATTCCCTTTTGACCATGAAGGGCTTTCGCTGCTGTTCGCACTTCCTCTATAGACGTATCTTTTCCTGAAAAACCGGTTCCAGTCTTTATGAAATGGATATTCTCATGATTTAAAGCTATTTTGCATACATGGGTGATTTCTCCATGGGTAAGAAGAGGTGTCTCAATAATAAGTTTAAGCGTTTTTCCCTCCGCAGCCTTGCAAAGCTCTTGCATTTCTTTATCAATTGCGTGCCAGTCTCCAGACTTTATGTAGTTGATGTTGATAACAGCATCAATGTCGGAAAGGGCGGGGCCGAAGCTTTTATATGTTTCAATCTCATGACACTTTAGGGCTGTGGAGATGTACCCCAGGGGAAAGCCCACTACAGCGGAAAAGCGGCATGAGATATTTTCCGAACAAGAATAGCGAAGAGATTCTTCAAGGGCGAATGGCGGAATGACAAGTGTCCTGAAATTGTAAGGCAGGCTCTTTTTAACAAAAGCCAGAATCTCATTAAAAGACGCTGTTTGTTTTAACAATGTGTTATCAATAAGGCTTGCAACAGAACAGTAATCCATTATGATCCCTCCTGACCCTTTTCGTCCCATCCACTATATCATTTTTAGCAAATATTATTCTTTTGACGGGGTCTTCCTGTCCATGTAGAATAAAAAAGCGCCTTTAAGGAAAGGGTAGCCGAGAGGAGGACCTCATGGTTCAAATAGAAAATGGAAATATAGCAGCGGTGCACTATAAGGGCACCTTAGATGATGGCACAGTGTTCGACACATCCGAAGGGCGGGATCCTTTGAAGTTCACTGTGGGGTCTGGCCAGGTGGTGGAGGGGTTTGACAAGGCAGTGTTGGGAATGTCCGCAGGAGAAACGAAGACGGTTACCATCCCGGCAGCCAAGGCCTATGGCGAGTATGACCCCAATTTAACAGCGGAAGTTCCTCCGGAACACATACCAGAAGATTTGAATCCCAAAGCAGGAGAAGTACTGCAGGTCCAGACGCCAGACGGCCATGTGTTCAACGCCCTAGTGGTAGACGTAACAGAGAAAGGAATGGTTCTCGATGCCAACCACCCCCTGGCGGGGAAGGCGCTGACCTTTGAAATAACAGTTGTTGATATTGAAATGTAAAAAATAAAGCCCCCGGTGAAAACGTCGTTCCCTTGGGGTTTTTTCTTTACAAGAAGACCCTACAGCCAGAGGTGAATATTTCCGGGGCTTGAGTCAAAACATTTTCCATTGTAAAGTAAAGACATAAGGTAAAAAGAGGAATATGACTTCCTCAAATCCAGCCACAAGGAGTGATGTGCATATGCTGACGGAGAACATCGTTACGGTGGCCGGGACTCTGCATCACGTCCAGGGGAACAGGGTTCTTCAAAGTAGGTTGGGTGAGTATGTGACCTTCTCGGTAAAACAGGAGACCCCTTGGGAGGATGGGAGCACCCGGCGCGATTTTCTGCTTATGCGGGCGTATGATCCTGAACTGCGATTGTGGATATTGGGCCGGAAGGAGGGCACGCCTGTAAGGGTGGAAGGTGATGTTCGTTCGTCACTTGGCAGCGGTGAAATGTATGTCCTTGTTCGGAAAATAGAAGAAGCATAAGGGAGGGGAACGGTGCCTCCCTTTTTTCGTGGCTTGTCTCCTATTGGCGAAAAAGTTCTGTTCGTGGTATATGTGTTCTCCATACGAAGCCAGTAAAGGGGTTGGAAAAGGCAAAATGATTGAAAATACTGTTAAGATTTCGGGAAGACTACATTTTATTGAGGGTGTACAAGAACAAATCAGCCGTATGGGAAAGTATGTAGCTTTTTCGGTGAGGCAGGACACGCCATGGGAAGACGGGAGCATTCGCCACGATTTTCTTCTAATGCGGGCCTTCGATTCCGATATTAAGGAATGGTTGCGAGACAAAGAAGAAGGAACGCCAGTTCGCATCGAGGGAAAGATACGCTCTTCTGCCGGAAGTGGCGAGATGTATGTTCAAGTGGAGAAGATCGAAAAAATAACAATTTGCTAGGTGCATGCAAAAGAAAACCGAGGGAAGGACCTTCCCTCGGTTTGAGTATGCGGCGTGGTGAGAAAGAAACACAGATCTATCGTATTATTTTTACGAGGGCCTGGAGGGCCTTTTCATAGTCTGGCTCGTGGGTCGCTTCGGGAACTATTTCAATATACCGAATCACGTCATCTTTATCCGCAATGAAAACGGCCCGGGCAAGAAGACGAAGTTCTTTGATTAAAACCCCCCAGTTCATGCCAAAGGATGCATCTCTGTGGTCAGAAAGGGCTACGGCCCTCTCAATTCCCTTCGTCGAGCAAAACCGTTTTATGGCAAAGGGAAGGTCCATGGAGATGTTTAAAACGGCTACATCATCAGGCTGGTTGGCCGCATCTTCATTGAACCAGTGGATCTGCAGGTCGCAAACAGGGGTGTCAAGTGATGGTGTTACAGAAATTACTTTGATTCGCCCCTCAAAGTCTTTTAGTGTCTTAGTAGCCAAGGTTTGGTCCAAGACGGCAAAATCCGGAGCCTTATCGCCTACAGAAAGGCTTTCCCCAATCAGAGTGAGAGGTTTCCCCTTCATAGTAACAATTCCCGTTCTCTCCATATGATCACCTCCAAATAGTTTATGCTGGTATAGGAATCTTATCATATAAAAATTACTGTACTAAGATAAAGTAGTGGCATAAAAAATAAAAAAGTGTAAAATAAAAACCAGGTGAAATAAAAATAACCAAAAAATAACTTAATATACTTTAAATACATGGCGACATGACGCAATATTCAAAGCGGAGGATGGGAAATGATCGTAGCACAACGTATCCCGGTATGGGATATTCCTTGCTGTTCTGGTGTAATAGTTGAAGATGTACTTTCCCCCAGGGGAGCTTTATTAGTTCCTAAAGGGAAGAATCTTTCAAAAATGGGCGATTCCCGTTTTTCCTTTGCTGCGACTCTTGAGTATCAAGGCATTTCTTATGTGACCGTAAAAGAAAGCGTGGATTTTGCCCTTGGAGAAGTGCTTGAGGTTCTCGAAAGCCTCCGGATTCCTTCAGATCCAACAGATTCAGTGTTAGCCCTTCACACTGTTCGTGAAGTTGAACAGATTTTTACTGCCATTGCCGCCGGCGAATCTTCCAAAATGTATTTTGTTCCTCTTTTGCGGGTAGGAAAGCTCTTAGCTCAGTGTATTATTCGCAATCCACGCATTCTTCTTTCCCTTGGCAACGTGAGGGAACAGGACCATTATACCTTTGTCCATTCTTTTAATGTAGCACTTCTTGGCGGGTTTCTAGCCTACCGCCTTTTCCCTGAAAACAGAGAACTGGTTAAGGCGGTGACAACGGGAGGCCTTCTTCATGATCTTGGCAAGGCCAGATTGCCTCTTTCTATTTTGAACAAACCTGGCCGTTTGTCTGAAAAAGAGTTCAAGGAAGTAAAAAAACATCCGGTCTATGGTGCCCAAATAGCCCGGCAGCTTGACATAAAGAACGAGAATATTCTTGCTGTTATCGAGTCTCATCATGAGAGAATGGATGGTACAGGGTATCCTTACGGGCTGAAGGCCGAAGAAATACCCCTTGCCGCCAGAATTGCGGCTGTCGCCGATGTATTCGACGCCCTTACCACAGTTCGTGTTTATAAAGGGTCAGTTCCTTTGCACAAGGCCGTTTCAATTATTCTTGAAGAAGCAGAGTCTCAGTTTGATAAAACTATTGTAGCGGCCTTTCTTGACGCTGTTGGCATGTACCCGCCGGGAACCATGGTTCAGCTGTCAGATAATCGAGTTGGAATGGTGCTGACTTCCGGAGAGAAGAACGCCGCAAAACCGAGAGTGCTTCTTAAAACAGACGAAGAGGGAAACAAATATGAGGAACATGCTATCGTTGACCTTTCTGAAAACCCTCATATATTTATTCATATCGCTCTTGATCACATAGGAAAACGCAAGGATTCCCTACCCATTCAAGGTTTTGATAAACCCTTTGATCTCTCTAAATAATTTAAGATAAGGCAACCGGAAATACTTGCTTTTGTTGGCGTGGAAGGCAGCGTTTCGGGAGTATACCAGCCAGCATCCTCTATTTCCTTGCCATCAATATGAATGACGCCAGATTTCCATTGAGCGGTAAATCCCATCATGAGGGAGTGGGGGAAGGCCCAGGGCTGGCTTCCAAAATATTGAATATGCTCTATCTCCAGACCAACTTCTTCCATAACTTCACGGGCAACGGCTTCTTCAAGCTTCTCTCCGGGTTCAACAAAACCAGCTAAAATGCTATAGCGTCTGGGAGGAAAGTGGGGGCTTCGGGCGAGGAGGAGCTTCCCCTCTTTTTCCACTGCTACCGCAATAACTGGTGATATCCTCGGGTAGATTAGAAAATTGCAGGCCGGACATTCCATGGCACGGTCCACCTTATGTTTCTGCAAGGGGGCGCCGCAACAACTGCAGAAGCGGGTTGTCCGATGCCAGTACATTATTTGAAAAGCCTGCCCTGCCACGGCAAAAAGCTCTTCTCCTATTCCTTCATAAAGCCCCCTCAAGGGAACAAAATCCATGGATTGAGGGGCCTGTATGCCCTCTGGAACTTCTGCCCAATGGTGTCCATTCCCTTTTGGGATGCCAACATCTCCCTGACGAATGAAGGGAAGGGTGAAATCGCAGCCTTCAGAAAAGGTCGGTATAGAGAAGAAAGAGTTCTTTTTTACAAGAACCCTATCCTTCTGAAATATAAATAGGAACGACTTGTTTTCATCATTCATTGTTGCTGCTCTTCCTTTCTTGAAATGTCTTCTTTTATTTTATGCCCCACCGAGCCGCGTTTTCCCACGTAGGTATGCGCCAGACTTTACAGTGAAGTTCCCGCAGCTGTTCAGGGTCATTCAATAATTCCATTTTCTCTTTGGATGTGAGTTCCTCTGGTCCTTTCTCCAGCGCCTTTGCCTGGAGGTCTTCCCGTCGTTTGCGGATAGAAGGGGCTGCTATGCGATGGCGAAGAATCAGAGACGTATGGAGGTCAAGAACCTTTGGATCCACTACTGCCCGTACAAATCCCTTTTCCAGCGGAAGGGGAAGAGGAAAGTACGACGATGGCTTTTCCGCATTTTGGTCAATCTTACGGAGCTCCCTTGGTTCATCCGTTTCTTCCGGTGTGATGAGCAAACGGGCCTTCTGAGCCCTTAGCCCCATGGAAACACGGCTGGTCAGGGCCGAAATAGGGATGGATATGGCCATTGGTCCCAGGATAGGCGACATCCACCAGAAGAAAGAGGGATTGAAGATATACAGAATGCTTCCCCAAAGCAAAGCAACAAGAGTTTGATCAATGTGATATTGAAAAGCGTCATTCCAGGTGGTGCCTCGATCGGAACGGGTTTGTGTTCCCCAGCCTGTGGTCCGTCCAGCCAGAGTCATAATAACAAAACGGCTATGGAATGCCATGCGGATAGGAGCAAGAAGGGTAGAAGTAAGGGTCTCCAAAATCATACTGGCCCAGAGATGAAAAGTCCCTCCATAGAGGTGGGCTTTTTTCTCGTGAAAAACAATGTAGGCAACGCTGAGAAATTTAGGCAGAAAGAGAACTATAGCAGTGGAACCTAAGAGCGTAATAGCCCACTGGGGATACCAGACCGGCCATTGAGGAAAGAGGGACACCCCAGCTGAAGGGAAATATTTCGGTTCAATGATTACCTCTGCTACAGCCTCAATAGAGCTTAAGATCAAAAAGACAAGCCATAGCAGGGCAGAGCCGTATGACATGACGCCATTTATAAAAAGCGCTCTGTGAACGGGGAAGAAACCATGGGTAAAGATAAGCCTGAGGTGTTGCAAATTCCCCTGACACCAACGGTGGTCGCGTTTAAGTTCATCAAGCAGGGTGGGTGGTGTTTCCTCATAACTTCCTTTTAGGTCATAGGCGAGCCAGACGCCAAATCCTGCCCGGCGCATAAGAGCAGCTTCTACGAAGTCATGGCTCAAGATCTCTCCCCCCAAGGGCCCCTTTCCAGGTAACCGGGGGAGCTGGCAATGTTCCATAAATGGCACGACCCTTATGATAGCATTGTGTCCCCAGTACTGAGCATCGCCAAGAAGCCAGAAATGAAGTCCAGCGGCAAAGACAGGGCCATAGACCCTGTTGGCGAATTGTTGCACTCTAGAGATGAGGGAATGTCGTTTAACAGCAGAAGGCGGTGTTTGAAGTATCCCCACATTAGAATAAAGCTCCATGGCCTGTACCATTCGGACAAGAGTTTCTCCTGTCATGATACTATCGGCGTCGAAGACGATCATGTAGCGGTAGCTTTTTCCCCATCGTCGGCAAAAATCTGCTACATTGCCGCTTTTCCTTTTCACATTGCTCTTGCGGTGGCGGTAAAAAATCGAACCGAAGGCGTTTTCTTCACGGCAGACCTCATGCCATGCAGTTTCCTCATGAATCCAGATGTCCGGGTCTGTAGTATCGCTAAGAATGAAAATGCGGAACATGTGGTCGAGCTTTGTCTTTCTCAGTTCCTGAAGGGTTGTCCGCACTCCTGCCATGACCCGGTTTACATCTTCATTGTAAATGGGAACAAGAATGGCGGTAAGAGCGTCAGGATCTTCGATATGGAGGGGTTTTCCCTTCAGTGTCTGTGAAAATGAAAAGGGGTCTTTCTGGCGGATTAATACAAAGAAACCGAGCATGGCTGTCCAGAATCCAATAGAAATCCAGGCGAAAAGAATGCCAAAGACCGTCACAAGAGCAGCTTCTACAAAAGTAGTTCCTTTATAAGGAAGAATTCCTGCCATGTATCGGGTTGCCATGATGGTGGGGAGAAGAATACAGGCTAAAAGCAAAATCCTTCTCCAGCTGGCGGCTCGAGTCCATTTTAATTCAACAGGCTTTGTGGTCATAATAGATGTGCCTCGTTTTTTAGCGGGATCGCGACGGACCGAAAAGATTCCGGGCCCATCGCAGAATAAATTTGTTTAAAGCCGTGAGCCAGGGAGTGCGATCAAAGTTTTTCGATACCATTGTGCCTCTGGTCATGGGGGGGACTGAAGAAATATGCTCCCCTTTCGCATTTCGCACGCCAAGGTCGATCTTTTGTTTCACGATGCAGCTTTCAAGAGCATCCATAGCTTCCTCTATACTTGATGCCTCTGATTGTTTGAGGGCATCTAACGCTAATTCCAGCCCTTTAAAAGGCGGAAGATCCATGGCGCGTACATAAAGAAGAATGCGGTCTCTTACCACTTGCCAACTTTCCATTCAGTCTCTCACCCTTTCCTACCTAAGGCCTAAAATCATAGGTCCATATTTCAGTGAGGGGCTCAGGTATGTTTTCACCTTTTTTAAGGAAGGCTGTAAGTTTTACTATAGGTTTTCGGTCAGGAACGATACTCTTCAGCTTTTCTACAGGGACAGCTATTTTGAAACTGAGCCTCCATCCTGTTGTCGCAGGGTTTTTCAGAAGTTGCCGTTCTATAAGAAAGGCATCTCCTTCCACGGTGATGTCGCTGGCCAAGCCGGTTTCGGCCGGTATGGCATTAAGCTCTTTGCCTTCGAAGTCAATAATAAAACGATAGACCCCTTCTTCTTTTTCTGTGACGAGGCGGGTATGGGCAGCTCGGGCAGGCTTGTCTTTATCCATGTGGGGAGTAAGCCATTTCATGCTGTAGGCGAAAGAGAGCTTCCCGTTGGGTTCGGGAACCCAATAGGCTACGATATTGTCGTTTATCTCGCTATCAGAAGGTATTTCAACAAGCTCCACATGCCCTTCCCCCCAATCGTTCTGGGGGGTAATCCACAAGCTTGGACGCTTTTCATAACGTGCTTCAAGGTCGAGATAGTGATCAAAGTTCAAGTCTCTTTGCATCAGACCGAAGCCCTTTACGTCAACGTCTTTATACCGGCTTATGAGCAAGCGGGAGGGGTTTGCAAGAGGACGCCAAATCCATTTCCCCCCGTTGGTTTCCATTAAAAGGCCGTCGGAGTCATGCACCTCGGGTCTGAAATCCCCAGGCCGGCCATTTTCGGTTTCTCCGTAGAAGAACATGCTTGTGAAAGGAGCGATACCTATTTTGTTCATATCCTTACGCTTGAAAATGTTGCATGTAACATCCATTTGCGTCTCTTCTCCCGGCGTGATGGTAAATTTATAGGCCCCTGTGCAGCTTGGGCTATCAAGCAGGGCGTAGACGATTAAAGACGAAGAGCGGGATGTTGGTTTCACAAGCCAGAATTCCTTGAACCAGGGAAACTCTTCTCCGGTAGGAGAGGCAGTGTCAATAGCCATTCCCCTGGCAGAGAGGCCGTATTGCTGATTCTTTGCCACAGCCCTGAAGTAGCTGGCGCCAAGAAAAACAGCCACTTCATCATCATAGCCTGGCCTGTTGATAGGAAAATGTATTCTAAAACCAGCGAACCCAAGATTTGGCGGAAGCTTTTTAAGATCTATTTGATTCTGACCGTAATCGAACAGGTCTGTAGAAAAAGGAAACTGTACAGCCTTTCCTTTATCTACGATATTAATTTGGACTGCCCGGTCATAAAACATGCCAAGATGGAAAAATTGAAGGGAAAAAGGAAGTTTCTCCTCTTTCCAAAGGGCCTTTTCAGGGCGGAACCGAATATCGCGCCACTGATCATAGCTTAATTCCATGAGGAGTTTAGGTACGGAGCCCCTGGGATCTTCAAAAGGCCTTAAAGCCAGGCCTTCTGCCTTGTGGTTTACGAAGGCAAGTCCAACCTCTTCCTGAACGGCGCAAAAAAGAGGTATAGGAACGGTAAGAATGTTGATGAGAAGTGTCAGTGATACGAGATATCTCTTTGGGTGAGACAAAAATCTCCTCAGGAACATGTAACGTCACCCCTTGTTCGAACTGTTATGGTGTTCGATCTCCTTCAACCTGCTTAAGATAAAGGGCATTTAATGCCATTTTGTTGATCAGAGAGTAAGTCATTTCTTTTTCTTCCTTCGACATGCCCTCTAGAATTTTGGACATTAAGTCCTCTAAAATTTGCTCAACGAATGGTATCACATTTTTACCCTGAAGAGTAAGAAAAACGAGATTCGCTCTGCCATCAATTTTACTTCGTTTTCTTTGAATATATCCAAGGCGTTCCAGCTTTTTTAGAGATCTTGCTGTAGTTCCCTTGTCAAAACCCAGTTCATTGCTCAGCTCTTCCTGTGTTTGGCCGTCACAGCGGCGCAGCATCAGCAAAAAAGAGTAATTACCACAGCCAAGACCGAGAGGTTGAAATGCCCGATCGAAAAGACATTGCATTTGCCTGTATAAACATGAGATCCACCGGCCGATATGGGGTTGCTGGGTCATTGGTTTTGTTCACTCCTTTCCATCTTAAGAGCTCCTAATTGTCGGGAAACAAGAGTTACCGTAACAAGAAAGGCAAGAGCATCCGCAGTGGGGAAGGCTAGCCATATGCCCTTTAAAAGGAAAAATCGCGGCAGAATAACCACGCAGGGAAGAAAGAAAATAACCTGTCTGGTCAAAGACAAAATAAGGGAAGCCCTGCCCTTTCCGAGGGCCTGAAACATGGACGAACCTGTAATTTGGAATCCCACAAGAAAGTAAGCCGTGATCACAATACGCAAAGAAGCACTTGCTTCTTTGATGAGAAGAAGATCTGTAGTGAAAAGCCTGACAACTTTTTCCGGGAAGAACATCCCGACCATAAAGGCACAAAAGGCAATGCATGATGCGGCTATAATTGCAAGGCGTGCGACATCTCGAGCGCGGTCGTACCGTTCTGCCCCATAGTTGAAGCCAAGTATGGGCTGTAATCCCTGGGAAACTCCCACAATGGGCAGAAAAGAAAAAGAGAGTGCCCGATGCAATATGCCATATACAGCTACTGAAATATCACTGCCGTAATGGATAAGGCTGTTATTGATAAAGACTATGATCATACTCCCTGAGGCCATGCGTACAAATTCCGCTGCCCCTACAGAGAGAATCTCTTTAATGTATTCCAATTGGGGTTGTCCATAGCGAAGGGCAAGTACAAGAAAGCTGTTTCCGGATAACAGAAAATAGTAACCCATCCAGCAGGCCATGGCTATCTGAGAGATCACGGTGGCTATGGCAGCCCCGCGAATGCCCATATTAAGCACAAAGATGAAGATAGGATCTAATATCATGTTCATGACAGCAGATATGATCATACTGATCATGGCAACCCTGGCATTGCCTTCTGACCGGGCCGCGTGGTTCAATGACATGCCAAATCCCACAAAGGGCAGGCCCATCAAAATGACCTGTAAATATTCTTCAGCGTAAGGAAGGATAGTAGGACTCGCGCCAAAAAGACGAAGGAGACGCTGTTGAGCAAGGGAACCCGTAATGAGAATGGTGGTGCTGAATATTAACGAGAGAAAGACCATGTTTCCAAGAGCCCTGTTCGCCTTTTCATATTTTTTGGCCCCAAGGCTGCGGGAAATAATGGAAGCGCCTCCTACCCCAATGGTAACGGCAAGAGATGAGGCCAATAATTGAATGGGAAAAACAATAGTCGTTCCCGCAAGGCCAAGAGGCCCCACACCCCGGCCTATAAAAATAGCATCGACTATATTGTAGGATGCCTGAACCAACATCCCTATAACCGCGGGGACGGAGAGCCGCCAAAGCAGCCGTCCCACCCGTTCTTTTGCAAGTAATTCACGCCGATCCATACTCATCCCTCCATGTTTATAAAACGAGAGATTAGTATAGAAGATATTCGTTGCATATGCAACTATTTTCCGGTGTCGGCCGTATGTTTCTTTCGGTTGACCTTGAACGCGTACATCCTCGAATCTGCTACTTTGACGGTTTCTTCAAGGCTGTCTGCGTCAGAAGGACAATGGGCGATACCATAATCAGCGAAAATAGGTGAATTTGCCCCGGCAAACCTATGCTGCATAATGCGGTTATAGAGACGTTCCATAATCTTTTTTGCCTTTGTTAAGGAAAGATCTGCAAAATAGATGAGAAATTCGTCTCCCCCTGTGCGGGCTACGTAATCTGTCTGCCGTAACCCTTCTCTGAGTATAGCGGCTATTTGCACAAGGGCTCTGTCCCCTCTGGCATGACCATAGGTATCATTGATCTTTTTAAAATTGCCAAGGTCAATGACGGCGATGGAGGCGCTCCCTTGGGTATGCTGAATGCGGGCATCCTCCTCGTGAAGGCGCTTAATCATATACCGGCGGTTCCAAAGTTCTGTCAGTGGATCTATCATGGCATCCCGTTCTGTTTTTTTAACCATGGCGTTAAGGGCCATGTTGACCCTTTCGAGCTCAAGGGTCTTCTCTTTTAAGTGAACATGTATTTTTTGCCGGCGTTCGTATTCAACTATAAAAAGAAAGATCGCAACAGAGAGAATCAGAACGACAATGCCTAAAAGGGTTCTGAAGCGGTTTTTTATGGCCTCTTCACGCCATTCCAGCATAGAAGCAGGGATCATTGAAACAATCTTCCATTCATAATCACGGGCTTCCTGTGTAAGAGCCATGGAGTCAAGGGGGCCTATGGTGACAAAGGTAAAAAGACCATCTGATGATTTGACCTGCCCCTGTTTCTGGGAGTAAATCGTTTTTGCTTCCTCGGGGTAAAGGGTAAAGAAATTCCTGGTTTGGTTCTCTTGAGTCTGTATCTCTTTTTCTATTTCCTGGTTCGAACTTTCCAGCCAGAAACCGTCTTTGTTGAGGAGCATAATATTTCCCATGGCAGAAGAGGAATAAAGGGTATCTAACAGATCACGAGCCAGATAGTTGATGATCAAAACACCGATCTTAGTATTGTTTCCTGCAAAAATAGGAGTTGCTATATGGAGCAGGGGCTTTAAGGAACCTTCCATCTCTTCATAGTTCAGATGAGGATTAAGAGGAGAGAGGTACACCTGGTTTCTTTCCAGTTTGATAGAGTGATTGAAGCAATGTTCCTCTGAACTTTTATCCCTTTTATGCGGAGGCACAATGACAGAGCTTCCATCCCTTTTTTCAATATGGATGAACTCCTGTCCAAACATGTCGATAATGCGGATTTGGTCATAATAGACCTTGTTTTCGATGAAAGAGCGAAAAAAATTTTCAATATATCCTTGCTCATGAGGTGATAATACGCCGTCAACCCATACATAGCTTGCTACGTGGTTTAAAAAGAACAGATCGCTAAGGACGGTATCCATGCGTTGGCGAGCAATTTCAAGGCGTGAGAGGCTGCTTTGGTATTCCAGACTCTCGAGCAGCTCCTGCTCTTGGGCGATTTCCATAGAATAGAAGCGCCCCATGAGCCATATCGTTGCCAGGAGAATAGGCAGTATCCATAGAGAGCGACGCAAGATGTTCCCTCTCATTTCTGTGGAGAGGTTGCTATTTGTATAATTGGGCAAAGAATCACACTCCTGAAAGGAAGAATATTGCTCTTTTAAGAAAATGATAAATTATTAAAAATAATACATGAAATTAAAAGGTATGGGAAGGGGGGGTAAATCTTTTTGCGGCTTGAATATATTTTATAAAAAAGGGGATTCCCCTGGTAGATGGAATCCCCTTGTATGTGTTCTTTATAACCTCATGTCGCCGGGGCGGATCTTTTTAACCTTCAGCAGAATAAGACAAAAAAGAGTGCTGAGGAGAGCAGGGAGTAGAAAGTGAAGGGTCACGATTCCCACCCATCCGGAGCCTCCCATGGTTGCTATGGTTCCAAATTGTCCGACCAGTCCGCTTGTTCCCATTCCCGCGCCCTCCTTATTGTTTTCCATCTTAAAGACCATAGTGGCTACTGGTCCGAGAATGGCGGAAGCAAGGGTGGGAGGAACCCATATCCATGGATTGCGGATAATGTTGGGAATTTGAATCATGGATGTACCTAGCCCCTGGGAGATAAGTCCTCCCACACCATTATCCTTGTAGCTCTGGGCGGCAAATCCAATCATCTGACAGCAGCAGCCTACAGTGGCAGCTCCGGCGGCAAGGCCGTTGAGCCCCAGGGCTATGGCGAGAGCGGCACTGCTAATGGGAAGGGTAAGAATAATGCCCATGAGTACAGAAACCAGAATTCCCATAGGAAATGGATGGAGGCGCGTTGCCGTGTTGATGAGGGCTCCCAAAAAATTCATTCCCTGAGCAATCCATGGCCCGGTCAAATATCCCGCCAGCCCCCCGGCGAGGATTGTTGCGGCGGGGACAAGAACGATATCCACCTTCGTTTTCCCAGCGATGAGCTTGGCGACTTCTGCTCCCACAAGGCTCCCCACCAAGGCTCCCATGGGTTCTCCTATAGTTAGAATAGCCCCGTTGTCTGTAAAGTTGATAGATCCGGCCCCTATTGCTGCAGCAATTGAGGCAGCAAATACCCCCAATGGCGGTGATTTGACGCTAAGAGCGACGCCCGCCCCTATAGCCGGAGCCATAAGAAGTTGTGCTATTTTACCGAAGTGCTCAAGAATGGGAATAGAAAGAAAAGCGCCTAACTGCTTGAGGATAAGCCCGATAATGAGAGAAGCAAACAAACCCAGTGCCATTCCATTAAAAACATTGATAGCGTAGGAACGAAGATTTTTATTGCTCAACATGGAACAACTCCTTTACAAGTGTCTTGTCACTTGTAAAGGAGTATATAGGTTTTAACTCAATCCATCAAGTACCCTTTTTTCTTTAAAGCCGCGATTATCTTTTGAAACGTTGCATCATTAGGTACTTCCAATGTGTGAAAATGGGCGCCTCTTGTCAGGATTGATAAAGGTTCCGCCTTTGTCTGAATAACCTTTTCAATGAACTCTTCCACGTCCTCATGGTTTCGGAGCATAAGGTTGCCTATTATCTCGCCATATACGGGATGTTCTACCATGACATCAATAACAGTGGCTCCATTATCCACCATAATATCAAGTTCTTCTTTCATCTCTTTGATTCCAGTATGATTGCACATAATTGATCTTAGTGAGGAGGGTTGGTGTGGTGAAAGCATCATATATCCTTGGGGCGTTGCTATAATGTTATGCCCTTCTGCCCGCAACAGGGCTATATCCTGAACAATCACCTGCCGGCTCACATTGAAGGTTTCCGCAAGCTCGTTTCCCTTCACTGCTGATTGACTTGTATTGAGAATGTTAGAAATTCTCTTTCTCCGTTCAGGTCCCTTCACTTTTTATTCCCCCCCTATGGGTCAACTCAGATATTATAGCCTATTGGCAACATTCTTCGCAGAAGGGGCTTTACAAAGAATGCGGAGGGTCTTAATGTGAATACATCAAGGGGGCGATTTAATTGTTCTGTGGATCGGAGCTCGCATCGTGGAGAAAGCGGATTATTCTTATACTCCTTACCTACTTTGCTATTTTTTCTTATTCTCATACTTTTTTCATGCTGCCGCCTTTTTTGAAAAAGGCCGGTCTGGAGCCACAGCGCATTGGCTGGATCATCAGCGCTTTTTATCTTGCCGCTACACTATGCCGTCCCACTGCGGGGTGGTTTATAGATCGTTTCGGAATACGGAGAACCATGGTTGGGGCCTCGAGTATCTGCGTTGTTTCCGCCCTTTTGTTGGCTTTTACCGACCATACACCTGGAATCCTCTATACTATTCGTCTTTTTATGGGAGGCGGTTTCAGTGTTTTTGTAGTCTCCACAACAACCTACCAATCCCTTGTCATTCCAGAGCGAATACGAGGTTCTGCCTTTGCTATTACAAGTATTGGGGGGGTAATGACAGCTTTTACCATTATTCCTCTGGCTGAACTTTTTATTAACCGGGGCTGGGACCTTCCCTATCTGCTCATGGCTTCCGCGGCATCCCTTTGGGCAATGTCCATGGCCTTTCTTCTCCCCCCTGTCCAGCAGGATTTTTCTTCGAACAAAACTCAAAAAACTTCTTATGCGGCTCTTTTCAAGGAAACGCCCATAAAATTTCTTCTGATTTCCTGTGTTTTCCTGGGACTTACGGATGCGTCCATTGCCTATGTATCAAGTCTTGCCATTGGCAGAGGTCTCAACCCATCAGTTTACATGGTGGCTATTTCCATCGGAGCGATCATTATCAGGCTCTTTGGCAGGGGGCTTTATGAGAGAGTACCGCGAACAGTCATAGCAGCTCCATCCTTTGGGGCCATGGGACTGGCCCTTTTTGGCGCTTCCTTTGCCACTTCGAATTTCATGATCGCCTTCTTTGGTTTCCTCTACGGCGCTGCAGTGGGGTACGGATACCCCACTCATCTTGCCCTTATTGGAGATATGATTCCTGAGCGATTCAGAGGGAGGGCATCATCCATGGTGTATTTCTCCATGGATATCAGCTGGACCCTCCTGCCGGTCTATATTGGATATGCATCAGCCTTGGCAGGAATTTCATGGGCGTTCAGGGGCTTTTCTCTCTTTGCTTTCGGGGCATCTGTCCTGGTTTACTTCTTCCTTTGGAAAAGGATCGGCCAGAAGAAGGGCATACATCTCCATTGATCTTCTGTCCCCGGCAATAACGCGGGCCGTTTCCATCATGTCTATATTATATTCTTCGTGCATGGGAAACTGATCCTGGGGCCGGCGGCATCTGGCCAGGGGCATGATGCAGTCCTCAGGCGGGCAGAGAGGACACTGAATGGGCAGTTTGAACAAGACAGCCTGTGAAAAACGTTTTGAAAAAGCACCTTCAAGCTTTTTCATGGCCAGCCATATGGCTATTCTCCCCTTTCTTTCCACTTCTCGTTCTTCTCTTTTCAGCGCTGGAAGGCCGATAAGAAACAGACGGCGGAATTTTTCTACAAAGAGCCGGCTTTCTTGCATGGATCTCTGGACAAAATAGCCGCTGCTCAGAGGACATGTGCGGTTTATGTTGCCAGGGCACTCGCCGCACCACTGTCGGGTTCTTTCATGAATAACCACATGGTCCCTGTTTCCTTCTAAGATCCATAGCCCCATCTCTTCAGCGAGAGCCTTTTCTTCCCCGAAAAGAAAGAAGGGTTTTCCTTCGCCCTGGAGGGGCATGGCCGGGGGCTCAAGCTTCAGCGCTTTTTGAACAACGGGCATAAGATCGGAGACATTGTGGCTGTAATAGAGAAAAGGGGCCTTCAACGCGGAACGCAAGGCTGCGACGTCATGAACATTAACAGCCGTTCCGCCTATAAGGACGGGAACAGATCGTTTAACGGCCCAGGATATAAGAAAATTCAGCTCATGTAAACATTCCTCTTCAGGACAGGAGAGGGCTAGAAGGCTAAAGGTTTTTCGAGAAAAGGCTTCTTCCAGGGTTTGGACAGTGATGTTTCCCCCTAGATCTATAAGGCAATACCCCTCTTCCCGCAGCTGCCTGGCAATAACATCTTTACCTATGGAGTTGCGGGAAGGAGCAACTGTTCCCAAACAAATTGTTACCATAGGGGGCCACCAGCAAAAATCCAAATCCATGAAATAAGAAGAGATGTTAAAGTAACAGGGATGCCAATACGAGCGTGGTCCCTCCATGAAATAGCGAGTCCCAGATCCCTGGCCCCATTGATCACAATAATGTTGGCGATACTCCCTACGACGATGAGATTTCCTGCGAAGGTGCTGCTTAATGCCAGGATCGGTCCTGCCAGGGGGATCTTTGAGAGCGGAAGAAGCAGCATGACAGCGGGGACATTAGAAACCACATTGGAAAGGATGGCCGATATCCAGAAAAGCCAGCTTCCGTGCTGGAGGGAGATCCCTGCCATGTGCAGGCCCTTTTCTATGGCTGCGAGTCCTCCACTTTTTGCGAAAGCACCGTTTATAATAAAGAGACCTATGAACAGAACGATCAGTTGCCAGTCTACAAGGTTAAGGGCCTTGCGAGAGGCCATGGTACGGCTTGTTAACAGAATAGCCGCGGCACCTAGCGCCACCAGGTCACGGGGCAGAGGGGCGAAAAGAAAAAGGACGACCACAACAGACAGAACAAAAATCCCCTTTGCAGTCTGCCAGCCCAGGAAAGGAAGGTCCACCTTCTGCGGCAGAGGAAGGGTTTCATGCCAATGTTGTCTATACAGAAAACAGACTATGCCCCAGAGAACGAAAAGAGATACAACCACTGGTATGAGGGCGAAAAGCATATAGGGTCCAAAGGGAAGAAGAAGGCTTTGACCGATAAGCATGTTTTGAGGATTGCCGATAAGGGTCAGTGCCGATCCTATATTTGCGGCACAGGCCAGGGAGAGTAAGAAAGGAAGAGGATTTAGCCCCTTCTTGATGCAGACTTCGCCTAAGACAGGGGTCATGGCAAGGCATATGATGTCATTGGAAAGAAGGGCGGAAAGAGCGCCTGAGACGATAATAACCACGGCCAAAAGCTTTTGAGGGGAACCGTCGAGGTTTGCTGCCCTTTGGGTTATTATTGTGTAAAACCCCCCTAGCCGTAATTGAGCGGAAATAATCATAAAGCCAAAAAGAAGCATTATTGTGGAGGTATCCACAGCCTGGAAAAGAATCTCTGTAGGGAAAGGACTCGCAATAAGCAATATAATGGTTCCAAGCAGCACGATGCCGGTTCGGTCGAGAGCCAATGTTGGAAATCGTCCGACGATCATGCCAAGATAGACGAGAATGAAAATAATATAAACAAGTCCCTTTCCTAGAAATATTGTTGTCATCATAAATAAAAGTCTAACAGAAGAAGGAGGGCAGTGGAATGGGCCTTCAGCGGGATTTTACGTTTCTTCACTGTGCAGACCTGCACCTGGACAGTCCTTTTCGGGGGGTACGTTCTTATTCGCCGGCAATTGCGGGCATGTTGCAGGATGCGGTCTTTAAATCCTTTGAAAGAGTAGTTGACCTGGCACTGCGGGAGCGAGTGGATTTTGTGCTCCTTTCCGGAGATCTGTATGATAGCGCTGATAGAAGCCTCAGCGCCCAGCTTGCCCTTAGGCGGCAGCTTCTTCGATTAAGTCAGGCTGGAATATTCGTGTATATGGTTCATGGGAACCACGACCCCCTTTCTGGAGATCGGGCAAAATTAAGTCTCCCGGAGAGGGTTTTCCAATTTAAGGGCGAGGTAGAGGTTTGTCCCTTATATGGAAAAAATGATGCCCTTATCGGCCACATAGCAGGATATAGTTACCCCACTGGGGATGAAAGGGGAAATGTCGCCATTCAAATGGCAAAAGCCCTTGAAAGCAGAAAGGGGTTTAATGTCGCCCTTCTTCACTGCAATGTAGGAGGCATGGAGGGCCATGAGAATTATGCCCCATGTTCTATTGAAGATCTTCGAGATTCTTCTGTGGATTACTGGGCTTTGGGGCATATCCATCGCCCCATGATTCTATCATGTGAAAATCCGCTAGTGGTCTACCCGGGAACAATTCAGGGGAGGAGCGTGAGGGAAACGGGCCCTCGCGGATGCTACCTTGTGACGGTATCGGCACAGGGCTCCATCTCTCCGATTTTCTATCCTACAGATAAAATTCGCTGGTGGGAAGAAACCCTTGATATTTCCTCTGTGGAGGAAGAGCAGGTTCTCATGGATACCCTCGAAAACCTTAGGGGAAAATACCGCAAGGAAGCGGAGGGCAGGGGCATTATGCTTCGGGTGACATTGACGGGAAATACAAGTCTTTACAGGCGATTAGGCCGGGATGGATTCATGGAAACCTTGATAGGAGAACTCAATAGGGAGGAAGAGGCCTTGGCCAACTTTGTATGGATTGAGGCCATACAAAATAAAACCCGCCCTGATTATTCCATAGAGAACCTTCGGAAGACCCAGACCTTTGTGGGGGATTTTCTCAGGGAGATGGATACCGTCCGATCTCAAATACGGGACAATGAAACACTTTTTGCCTTTATGGATGAGGGCTTGGGGAATGGGAGATGGAGGCGGGGCGACCTGGAGCCCTACCTGCAAACCCTGGAAAGGGAAGACATTGCTCAAATTCTTGAAAAGGCCGCTATAAAGGGATTGGACGGGCTGCTTAAGGGGGAGAATGACCCATGCGTTTCATAGAGTTCAAAATCCGTAGTTTTGGTCTCCTCGAGAACATGGAAGGACATTTTCCTGCAGGTCTGTCTCTTATCCTTGGAGATAACGAGAGCGGTAAGACAACTCTGATGAGCTTTTTGCGATATAGCCTCTTTGGGTGCCCTGACGGACGTTCCAACCGCAATCTATATGCCCCTCCCCACGGAGGAAAGCAAAAGGGAAGTTTAATTATTGAATCCCTCAAGGGCGAACGGTTTAGCCTGGTCATGAACGGCAGGAACTCAACTTTTTCAGGTGCGCGGAATGGAACCAGCCTTGAGGATCTTCTGGGATATGTGGATCGGGAAATGTATGAACGTATCTTTGCCGTAGGTCTCGAGGATATGCAAAAGATACGTCCTCTCAATGATCAGGGAATACAAAGTCGTTTTTTTTCTGCAGGCGCCGGACTGGGTACAGCATCTCTTCCCTCATTCCTTGTTTCCCTTGCCAATCAGGAAAAGGCCCTTTACAGAATTCAGGGAGGGGCCAGATCATCAGCGGAGATCAATGTTTTCCTAAAAAAAATACAGGAGACAAAAGAACAAATAAAACTTCTCCAGCAACAAAAAGACGAGTATCTGCAAAAGAAAGAAGAATTGGAAAAGACGGGTCATCAGATAGAATCGGCGCGAAAAAACTTAGAAGCCCTCCGTTACGATCTTTCCTTGATGGAGTGGGTTGAAAAGGCCAGGTCTCCCTGGGTGGAAATGACGGAAGCACAGAGAAAGCTCGAAGAGATTGGTGAAGTTCTCTTTTTTCCAGACGAAGGCCTTCAGCGATTCAAAAAAATTCATGAGGAAGAAGAGGCTAGAAAAAGAGAACTTGAGGAACTGGTCTTCCAATGCCGAAACTTAGAAAAGCAGCTTCAGGCCTTTCATATCCCCTCTATTCAGAAGGTCCTTGAACAGAAAGGCGCCATTCGGGCACTGGCTCAGAATCGAAATCGCATCGAAAAAGAAGAAGAAATCATTCAGAATCTCAGTTTAGATATCCTGTCGATGAAACAGCGTCTTGACCGCGAGGTACGGGAAATCCATCAGTCATGGACTATTGATGACCTGGAATCCCTTGATTTGTCTTTTGGCGTTTCCCAAAAAGCCGGGGATTTAGAAAAGCAGAAAGAAGATTTTCGCAATCAGCATGTTATACGTAATGAAACTTGTGAACAGGCCCGAAAAGCAAGAGACGAAGCAAGATCCATGCTTAAAATGCGAAAAGAACGTGTTGAGAAGATGGAACGAAATGTCTCCCCACTGTCAGTTCAGACATTGAGAGAGAAGTGCGGATCGTTACGCCAATTTTTCACCCGTTGGCATCAGATTCAAAATCAGATAAAAGAAAATGAAATGAATCTTGACCTTTTCCGGCAGAAAAAAGAGCTGCAGTGGGGAGGGGCAGCAGCAGGAACTTTAGGTTTAGCTTTTTTGGGAGCGGGCTACAGGACAGGAGACATGTTCTTTTTGAAGACAGGGGTAACAGCCATAGCTGCAGGCTTAGGTTTTATAATCGTGGATTTTTTCCAGAAAAGGAAGTTCTTCAATGAAAAAGAAGAGCTTCTTTGCCGCCTAAGAAAAAATCTTGCAGAAACAGAGGAAGAGCTTAGCCATGCAGTGGAAGGTTTGGCGATAGAATGCCCGAAGGATTATCTTGAGCTGGAGAAAGCGGAAATGCATATCGACGACTGTATTGACGGCATTCGTAAGTACGACCAGGCTCTTCTGTCCCAAAGGGATGCCGAGGAAGAACTGGGTCGCCGCCAAAGGAAACTCGAAGATTGCGAAAGCTCCCTCAACAGTATAAAAAAGCTTTTAGATCAAACTGATGCGGAGTGGAAAAGCTTTGTAGAGGAGAAAGGATTTTCCGCTTCATTGAAAGTAGAACATTGGACAGAATTTGAAAGCCTGGTCAAACAGCTTCGCGGCCAGCTTGCTCAGATAAGGGATATGGAAAAGCAGCTCTCCTCTTCTCAGGAGTATATATCAGCTAAGGAGGAGGAAATCCATTCTCTTTTCCGCTCACTGTCTTTGGGCTCATGGGACAAACTTAGCCTCGTCTCTCCTATCGATATTCTCACATCCCGCCTTGAAGAAGCAGAGGCGCAGTGGAATCAGATAACCATGATCCAACGAGAGAAAAAACGGAACGAGGAGATATACGAAAGAGCCCATAAGGCATGGAATGAAAGCAGAACGCTAAAAAAGGAATTGTTTGAGCAGGCGAAGGTTCACGATGAGCCGTCTTTTTTAGAGCTGGGTGAGAGATGGCAGCGTTGTAACGACCTGAAAAAGATCATTGAAAACCACAGGCTCTCTCTTCTTGCCATAGCTGGCGGAAACGAAAATCTCACAAAAGTTTTGGAGGAGCTCCCTAAAAGAACACCGGCTGAGTCGCAAATCCTCATAGGTGAGAGTAAAGAGCAGGAGCAGCTTCTTTCCCAGCAACTGGAGGAGCTGAATGAAGAGCGCGGTCATTTGAAAACCCGCATTGATGAACTGGAAAAAGACAAGGAATTAAGCGCATTGTTTTTAGAACGGGAAAAGCTGGAAGAAGAGCTAAGGCTCGCACTTAAGGAATGGCTCGCCGTGGTGGCATGCCGCTGCGTTCTCGAGCAGACCCGTCAAAAACATGAACAGGAGCGACAACCTGAAGTCTTTAAAAAGGCGGGGGATTTCCTTGAACTTATGACAGAAGGACGGTACTCCCTTATCTCTACAGCATCGGAAGAGGGGGGTTTTTCAGTAGAGCTTGAAGAAAAGTCGGGGTTCCTTCGCAAAAAGGAAGATGTCTGGAGCAGTGGCCTCGCTGACCAGGTATATCTTTCTATCCGTCTGGCCCTGGCAGAGCTTTATGGAAAGAGAATGGAACCCCTTCCCCTCATACTCGATGATGTTTTTGTTCGCTTTGATGAGAGGCGCCAGATTGGAGCGGCCAGAGTTGTTCTTGATGTAGCGTCAAGAGGGCAGATCCTCCTCTTCTCGTGCAGAAGGGATATAGAAGAAGTGTTTCTTGAGGCAAGGGATGGCATGGCGCATAAATTTTCAACGTATGAGATGAAAAACGGCAAATTTTTTTCTGTCCAACCGTGAGCAGCGAGGGAAAAGGCCTCTTCTCAGAGGGTCGTTTCCCTCATCTGTCCTCTATACAGAAATATCATTTTTTACTAAAAGGCCGCCTAATTGCTCAAGTTTAGGCCTTGCGTCGTCTGCTTTAAGCTGTCCCAGCTGGAATACCAGGGCATCGATAATGGTTAGGAGCGTTACTGTAGAGTAGTGATTCGTGTTCTGCGGGGCGAGTAGCACGGCAGAAGCCAACGGTGCCGCGACATTCGAAAGATTGTTAGTTATCAATATAACGGGTATTGAGCGGCTGCGGACATATTTTACGGCATTGATAGTTCGTTTCGTATAGTGGGGACTCCCGGCCATTAAGGCGATAAATACGTCATCTTCAGTCATGTCATAAAGTTCATCAAAAAGATTGTCTGACCCGGAACCGTCGGCAAGATAAATATCTTTAAACAGTTGGTGCAAAAGGGCGTGAAGGTACACCGCGAGCCCCCGAGTTGAACGAAGTCCAAGAATGTAGATTCTGGAAGCATTTTTAAGGATTTGGATTGCTCGAGGAAAACTTTCGGCCAAATGCTGACTGTAGAGTGTCTGTAAGCTTTGAATATTTTCTTTAATAACGTGATCGAGAACGTTTAAACCGGAGTCTCCAGCTATGTTTTTCCGCAAACGATCGAGAGGAGGCGGAGTTGTAGAGGTAAGAACATGCTGAATCTCTTCTTTCATCTCCGTATAGCTTTTAAAACCGAGGCTTCCCGCAGTCCGTATCACAGTGGCATTACTTGTTTTTGTGGCTAGGGCTACTTCTTCCGCTTTCATAAAGGCTGCTTGTTGGTAATGGGCGAGGATATAATCGCAAACGTTTTTTTGTTGTGAGGGCAACTTCAGGCTCGTTTCTCTCATATGTTCAAAGAGGTCTTTTTCACTGCTTTTTTTTTCTATAGAAACATCCTGTTTTCTATTGTGCATTCTGTCCCTCCTTTCTAGAAGGCATAATGTATACATTTACACATTCTCTGTATCCTCAGTTGACATTCTCTCCCCTTAAAATTATAGTGAGTATATTCTGAAATTCAATATATCACTTTTAAAATCTTTGATATCCATAAATATCAAAAGATAGATAAGTCCCTATAGGTGGAAAAAACTGCTCAAAGTTCCGTTGGTCAATCGAAGGCCAAGGGTTTTGTCTCTGTAATTTTAGGAGTTTATTAATCCATACTCTAATGGAGGGGGAAAAAGCATGCGAAAATATGCAAGAGGTTTTGGGGTTTTTCTAACACTCGTTCTGGTTTTAGGGATTTCTGTATCTGCTATGGCGGTAGAGCGCTACTCTTTCGCTACAGGAGGAACGGCGGGGACGTATTATCCTATCGGTTCGGCAATCGCATCTATCATCACAAAATACGTACCTGGCATCGAGGTTACAGCAGAATCAACCGGCGCTTCCGTGGCGAATTTGAAAATGATCCGCGAAGGCAAGGTAGAGCTTATGATGGGTGCTTCAAACACCAGTTTTGGAGGATACAGCGGCCAGCCCCCATTTGAAAATGAGCCTGTGGAGAATATTCGTGGCATCGCCTGCCTTTATCCTGAAATTTTCCAGTTTGTCGTATTAAAGGGGTCTAATCTGAAAACCGCCAAGGATCTTGCCGGCAAGAAGGTTGCTGTTGGGGCTCCTGGAAGCGGAACAGAACGGACGGCAAAAATGGTTCTTGAGGCTCACGGACTGGATTACGATAAATTCTCTCCTCAGTTCCTCAACTTTGGCGAAGCCATTACAGCCCTGAAAGACCGCCTTATCGATTGTGCGGTAATAGGCTCAGGCATTCCCACATCAGCGGTTGTCGATGCTTCCACAACCCTTGACATCCAGCTTCTTACCCTTGATGCAGACATAATGAATGAATTTTTGAAAGAGCGCTCCTATCTCGCAATGATCAATATCCCTGCAGGAACGTACCGCGGTGTTGATGAAGATGTAGCGGCTGTAGCAAGCCCCGCACTGTTTGTCGCTCGCGAAGACCTTCCTGAAGACACTATCTATCAGATAACAAAGGCTTTCTTCGACCATCTCGATGTCGTTGCAGACTCTCACGTTCAGGGTAAAATGATCACTTTTGAAACAGCGCTAAGCGCTATGTCTATTCCTCTTCATGCCGGTGCCGCAAAATATTATGAAGAAAAAGGCGTAGATGTAAGCAAGTGGGTTGTTAAATAAGCGAAAAAACGATTAGAAGAGAGGGGTATGCCCTTGTACCCCTCTCTTCTTAATTGAGGGCGGTAAAAATGAGAAAGAGGGTTTTAGCAAGTCTCTTTTTTTCAGGTGCAGTAGTGATTTTGTATTTTCTCTTCTTCTCTCCCGTACTTGTTTTGAGTGTAAAAAATTACAAAACAGATCAGATATTATATCGACAGAAAATACTGGCTGGTTATTCCTTCGCTACCTGTATTCGGCATTCAGTTCATTTGACTCCTGTATATGAATTTTACAGGGTTGACGGGAGCGGCAGCATACTGGTGGTGGAAACAAGGCTTCAGGATCTGGGATGGGGTGTTCCTTCCACATGTGACCAGACGGTTCATTTTGAAAATGGTTATATGGTTATTCAAGGGCTCAATATACCTCTGGATCTAGTTCCTTTCAGGGTTAGCTATATAGCTGAACCACGCCTGCTTTTAGATGGCGGCCGGCGGGAAATTGATTTGAAGCTATATTTTGACGATATGGAGCGCATGGACGTATTGGTCGAAAAAATATCGTATTTTCAGTACTTAAGACGAGGTGAGTCCGATGTTTTTCAAGAGAAAAAAACAGGAAGAGCTTACTCCTGAAGAAAAACTTAAAGAGCTCAACGAAAAATTTGAAAGAAAGAGGAACTTGACTGGTATTTCCGCACGAATTTGCAGCATTTTAGCCATATGCATGTCTTTATATCATATGTATTCGTCCGGAGTGCACATGCTTCCTCAGTTTCAGCATAGAGCCATACACCTGGCCTTTGCCCTTGCTTTGACATTCTTTATTTTCCCGGCAACGAGCAAACAGAAAGACAAAATTCCCCTATGGGATATTGGGGCAATCCTTTTTTCACTGGGAGTGGGTGTCTATCTTACCTTAGACTACATGAATATCGTTTTTCGAATGGGGGATCCCGCAACAAGAGATATTATCATAGGAGCCATTATGATCTTTATAGTACTGGAGGCAACCCGCCGAACTATGGGTTGGCCTCTTGTCATTGTTGCAGTGAGCTTCCTTCTCTATGCTTTTTTTGGGCACCTTATTCCTGGGACCCTTGGCCACAGGCAATATGAAGTAGCGCGAATTATAGAGCATATGTTTCTCACAAGTGAAGGAATATATGGGGTAGCTATTTATGTAACGGCTACATTCGTGTTCATATTCATCCTTCTTGGCTCTTTTCTTACCGAGACCGGCGGGGCCCAGGCTTTTATTGACCTGGCCTTCTCCATTACCGGCCGGTATCGCGGCGGCCCTGCTAAAGCTGCGGTTGTTGCAAGCGGCCTTATGGGAACTATATCGGGAAGCTCTTTTGCCAATGTGGCGGGAACAGGAACTTTTACGATTCCACTCATGAAAAGTGTAGGGTATAAGCCCGAATTTGCTGGCGGAGTGGAGGCTTCCGCTTCCACGGGCGGTCAAATTATGCCCCCCATTATGGGAGCCGCGGCTTTTGTAATGGCAGAAATGACAGGAGTTCCTTATGGAAAGTTGATTATCCACGCAGCTATACCAGCCATTTTGTATTATGTTGCTGTTTTTATTATGGTTGACATGGAAGCGGCTAAGCTCAAGCTCTATGGAATGAAAAAGAGTGAACTTCCTGTTTTTTCAAAAGTATTCAAAGATGGTGCCTTTTTACTTCTGGCCCCTCTAAGTATTGTCTATATGCTTTTAGCAGGGTACTCGCCAATAAAGGCTTCTGTTACAGCTGTTCTGATCGTTATTATTACGAGCTCTTTTAGAAAGGCTACGCGGCTTTCATTTAAGTCCTTTTTGAGAGCGTTGGATCTGGGGGCGAGGGGTGCCCTGAGCGTGATCGCGGCATGTGCTGTGGCAGGTCTCATTGTAGGAACGGTAACATTGACAGGGCTGGGGCTCAAGTTTGCCGATTTCATTATCGTTTTGTCTGGAGGAAGCCTTTATTTAGCTTTATTCCTCACCATGATCGCTTCTCTTATTATGGGTATGGGTATGCCTACCACGGCTCTCTACATTATTTTGGGATCCATGGTAGCGCCGGCTCTGGTAAAGCTGAATATACCTGTTGTTGCCGCTCACCTCTTTATTTTTTATTTTGGCTGCATGGCGTCTGTCACCCCTCCTGTGGCTCTCAGTTCCTATCTGGCTGCGGCTATTGCCAGAGCGGATTCTGTTAAAACGGCATTGCAGGGGCTTAAACTTTCTTCATCTGCATTTATATTGCCCTTCGTTTTTGCCCTGTCCCCCCGCATTTTGCTTCTGGATACCACTGTCGGGGCTGCCATAATGGCTACTGTTACCGCAACTTTAGGGGTTATGGCCCTGTCTGCCTGTTTGGAAGGATACTTTATGGGAAACCTTTCCCTCTTTGTGAGGGTTGTTGCGGGAGTTGCGGCTATTTTCCTTATTGATCCAGGCTGGAAAGGCGATATTGTCGGTCTGGTTCTTCTTTCAGCAATTATTTTTCTCCAGGTCAATGCCCGCAAGAAAAAGCGGGATCTAAAAGGTGAGGTGGATCCACTTGAATAGAGTTGCTGTCCTCGGAGCCGGAAACGGCGGATTAAGTATAGGGGCTTTTTTATCACTGAGCGGATGTAGCGTACAGCTTTTTGATAAATTCCCAGCGGCGATCGAGCAAATCAGAGAGGCTGGCGGCGTTACCCTTAAAGGGGTTTCTCGTACCGGTTTTGCTAAGTTTAACATGATAACCACAAATGTAGTGGAAGCCATAGAGGGTTGCCGCATGATCCTTGTGGTCACTCCGGCTTTTGCCCACAGGGAACTGGCAGAGACGATGGCCCCCTATCTTGATAGGGGACAGAAAATAGTTTTGAACCCGGGTCGAACTGCCGGAGCCATAGAGTTTCATATGAGAGCGAAGGTTATCAATCCCAAAGCAGATTTTGTAGTGGCAGAGGCTCAGTCCCTCATTTACGCCTGCCGTAAAACGGGACCTGCCGAAGTCACTATTTTCAAGGTTAAAAATGAAATGGCTTTGGCTGCTCTTCCCGCAACGAGAACAGAGGAAGTGCTTCAGGAACTGAAGCCTTTCTACCCTCAGTTCATCGCGGCAGAAAATGTTCTTGAGACAAGTCTGCTTAATATTGGGGCTATTTTCCATCCTACACCCGCCTTGCTCAACATCGCAAGAATAGAAAACAAAGAACTTTTTGAGTATTACATGGATGGCATCACCCCTTGTGTAAGCAACGTTTTAGAGCGGATCGACGCAGAGCGTGTGGCTGTTGCCAAAGCTTTTGGCGTAAAGACGATGACATGTATTGAATGGCTTGAGGATGTCTACGGGTCTCCCCATACAGACAGTGATTCTATTTATGAAGCCGTACAGAAACAGGACGGCTACCGAGGCATCAAAGCCCCTCAAAATCCTTTCGCCAGGTACATTTCTGAGGATGTCCCAATGAGCCTGGTTCCCCTGGCAGAGTTTGGACGCATTACTGGTGTTCCTACCCCCACCATGAACCTGATGATTGATCTTGCCAACCTGATCCATCAAAAGGATTATCGGGCAGAAGGAAGAACTCTCGCCCGTCTGGGGCTAGAAGGGGTTTTTCTTGATGATTTGAAAAAGTTTGTCGCAACCGGTACGCCGCTGCCATAAAGAGAGAGTGAATATAGGGGGAAGGAGCATTTTCGCCCTTCCCCCTATTGTTTATTGGGGAAATAGCGGTCCCAGGGCAGAATTTTGCCACGATGCGGTTTCCCCTTCTGCGTGAGGTGAAAAATGGGTCTCCCACCGCTCACGGCATGCAATGGAAGATGTTGAGCCACCTTTGTCCCATACATAATGGAAAAGCCGGAATGAGCGCCCTTCACGGCATATCCGCAATAGCCCATTGAGAGCAGGGCCAGATGGCTTTCATAATCTTCTATAGGAACCTCAATGTGGTCGTGGGTATAGATGCAGGGAGCGTTTTTGAGGTTTTTGTGAAGAATGAAGCGTAGATATCCTCCATACTTTTCTTTGAGATCCACAATGTGGAAGCCGGACCGAAGAACATTCCTAAGGCTGAAAACGTTAAGAGGAGAAATAGTGCAATGGAGGTGATAGCGTTCGGGATAGAGGATCCCTTCTGCCTTAAGAAAAGTAAAATGCTGAATATAGTTGCCGCGAAAGTTTTTTTCAGTGATGCAAAAATCCATTACCGCCGCATGTTCTTTTTCTGCCAACGGCAATCGCAGGTCTGCGAGGGCTTCTTCCATATATTTTCCTTCATAGGAAACAGCGCGCATGGCCACCAGGCGGTTTCCAGAAAAAATTCCAATAACGAATCCTTCTCCCCTTATACTCTCTTCTATTGTGTGAACTGCGCAGAAAATGTTTTCATCGCCAATCTCCTGAGCGATCTTTTCATGAAGGGCAAGAGCTAAAGGAGTTTCCCTTTCAGAAAGCAGCCTCATATGGCATAAGATGTTCTTTCGAACTCCTTTTTCTTTTTTGACCAAAAAAAACTCTTCATTCAAAATATGATCCATACAGCCACCTCTTTCTTATAATAAAATGGAAGTAGGAATACTTTGAATCATGGAACGATTATACATGAAAATTATAAAAGTCAAGAAATTTGTGAGGGGCATAGGGCTGGAAATTCCTGTCTTAGGATAAAAAAAGGAAGAATAAGGAGCCAAAATGTTTCTGACCATTATTGACAATAAGTAATGGGCGAGTGTAATATATATTGGTCAACAAAGGTCAAAACTGGGAGGGATAAAGGATGAAAAAAGCTGTTGGTATTGATCTTGGAACGACCAATTCTGTTATCGCAGTGGTAGAGGGCGGAGTTCCTACTGTTATCGCCAATTCAGAAGGAAGCCGGACAACCCCGTCTGTGGTCGCCTATACCAGAGATGGGGAGCGTTTGGTGGGAGCTATGGCAAAACGGCAGGCGACCTTAAATCCCGATGGAACCCTTTTTTCTGTGAAGCGTTTTATAGGGCGGACTTACGATGAAGTAACATCAGAGATGAAAATAGTCCCCTACAAGGTCAAGGAAGGACCGAACAAGGCGGTACGATTTGGGGCCTGGGGCAAAGAATATGCTCCAGAGGAGATAAGCGCCCAGGTGCTGAAAAAATTGGTCAGCGACGCAAGTTCGTACCTTGGGGACGCCATTACAGATGTTGTCATTACCATACCGGCATACTTTAACGATGCCCAGCGGCAGGCAACGAAAGACGCGGCATCCATTGCCGGCTTAAATGTGCTCAGAATCATCAATGAACCCACAGCCGCGGCCCTTGCCTACGGCCTTGAAAAACAGAAAGAGCAGAAGATTCTTGTTTTTGATTTGGGCGGCGGAACCTTTGACGTTTCCATCCTCGATATCGGCGAGGGGGTTGTCGAAGTGTTGGCCACTTCCGGTGATACCCACCTCGGCGGTGACGATTTCGATAAAGTTCTCGTGGATTACATCGCAGATGAATTTAGAAAAGAAAATGGCATTGATTTGAGAAAAGATCGTCAGGCCCTTCAGCGGCTTTATGAAGGGGCGGAAAAGGCGAAATGCGAGCTTTCCGGGAGAACGTCTACAGAGATCAGTCTGCCCTTTATTACTGCTGACGCTACTGGACCCAAGCATCTAAGCATGAATCTGACCAGGGCTAAATTAGAGCAGCTTACGGAACCGCTAGTGAAACGATGTCTTAAGCCCATGCAAGATGCTCTTGCCGGAGCCAAACTGTCTGCTTCGGATATCGATGAAGTTGTTCTTGTGGGAGGGGCTACGCGAATGCCCGCTGTACAGGCCATTGTAAAAGAGTTTACAGGGGGAAAGAACCCAAATATGTCTGTTAATCCCGATGAGGTTGTGGCTATGGGAGCAGCTATCCAGGCTGGTATTTTAAAGGGTGAAATGAAAGATGTTCTTCTTCTCGACGTCATACCCCTGTCTCTTGGAGTGGAGACCATGGGAGGCGTTATGACAAAGGTCATCGATAAGAATACCACCATCCCTTATAAAAAGACTGAGACCTTCACAACAGCTGAAGACAACCAGCCGGCGGTGGACATTGTCATTCTTCAGGGAGAGCGGGAAATGGCTGCGGATAACAGAGTTCTCGGTAATTTTAAATTAGAGGGCATACGAAGGGCCCCTCGAGGCATTCCTCAAATAGAAGTGACCCTCGATGTCGATGCTAATGGAATTCTGAAAGTTTCGGCACGAGATAGAGATACGGGAAAAGAACAGCAGATTACCATAGCCGGGTCTACCAACCTCGATAAAAAAGAAGTGGAACGGATGGTGCGGGAAGCTCAGGAGCATTCTGCTGAAGACCGTAAAAAAAGGGAAAGGGCTGATGCTAAGAATGAACTGGAAACCCTTACATACAGACTGGAGAAAGAACTGACTGAAAAAGAAAGCATCCTTGAGCCGGCCCAAAGGTCCAGGGCCCGAAGTTTGCTGGAGGAAGGGAAAGATCTGCTCAAAAAACCTGATGCAACAGTCGAGAGCATGAAGGTAAGCATATCTGAACTGCAACAGGTCCTTCAGGTGGTAGCTTCCGCTGAACCGGGCAATCAAAAAGAAGGTCAAGGGGAAGCCAGCCAGTCTGAAGATGTGGTGGATGCTGAATTTACTGATTCAGGCCAGGGGAGCGATAGTTAAGGAAAGTAGGTATGGTCAGGTGGTCCTCTGTTACAATATGGTATACCTAGCCGGTCTTTTCGTAGAAACAGATAAAGTGGATCGGGGGTAATGAAAGATCTAAATATCTTAGGAGGGACTTTTATGCTCAACCGCGCTATTGATGGGCTGAAACACCATATTGTATCAGCCGTACAGGAATCTATTCGAATCCCCAGCGTCGCGGGGACTCCTGAAGAAAATGCTCCTTTCGGGTGGGAGGTCAGGCGCGCCCTTGACCATACACTGACCCTGGCAGAAGAGCTTGGCTTCCGAACGAAAAACGTAGATAATGTGGCAGGGTATGCCGAATGGGGAGAAGGGGAAGAAATGGTTGCGGTTCTCGGCCATCTCGATGTGGTGCCAGAGGGAAAAGGCTGGACCTGCGATCCTTACAGCGGGGAAATCCATGATGGAAAGATATGGGGGCGGGGGGTTCTTGACGACAAAGGCCCTACGTTGGGAGCGCTATTTGCCCTGAAAGCCATTAAAGATCTTCAAATTCCCTTAAAACGGCGAATTCGCGTCATCTTTGGAACCAATGAAGAATCAGGCAGTCAGTGCATGGCTCGCTACGTCAAAACTGAAGATCTGCCAGCCGCCGGATTCACTCCCGATGCAGAGTATCCCATCATCTATGCCGAAAAAGGGGTTTTGACAGTAACGTGCAAAGCTTCTTTCGAAGGGGATGGCCCGGTTGTCATCTCTTCCCTCAATGGCGGGGTGGCTCCTAATGTTGTGGCTGCGTCAAGCCAGGTTATCCTTCGGGCTTCAGCCGAAGAAAGAAGGCGCCTCGCATCCATAGTGGATTCTTGGAATGGACCTGATAGAAGCGGATATAAGATAGTAGAAGACACCGCTGAGGGAACCCTTGTAATAGAAATTCAGGGAGTACCTGCCCATGGAAGCACCCCAGAGCTTGGTGTGAACGCTCTTCTCTGTGTCATTGATATTCTTTCAAAGGTCAATTTGGGAGGCTCCCAGGCTTCTTTTGTACGTTCCCTTAACGGTATCATTGGTTTTGAAACAGATGGAAAATCCCTTGGCGTTACCATGAGAGACCGTATTTCTGGACCGTTGACCGTCTGTCTTGGGACAATGAGCAGCAACGGACCTGAAGTTGAATTTACCTTAAATTTGCGCTATCCCGTAACGAAAAAAGAATCTGATGTTATGCCAATTCTCGAGGAAACCCTCACTAATGCGGGCATAACCATTACGAAGGTGAAACATGCAGCTCCTCTCTATGTAGATCCAGAAACTGAACTGATCAAAACTCTTAAGAGGGTCTATGAAGAACAGACGGGCCTTCAGGCCGATCTTCTTGCTATCGGCGGCGGCACCTATGCAAAATCTATGCCTAATGTAGTGGCTTTTGGCCCCATCTTTCCAGGTCAGTCTTATACGATTCACGAAGAGGACGAGTGTTGGGCAATAGAGGATCTGATGAAAAATGTGAAGATAATGGCTCAGGCCATGGTAGCGTTGGCACGTTAGATTATAAAGTAAAGGTAGAGGAAACTCCATCTTGCGAACTGATAAGGAGGTGCCCCTGATGGAACGAGAAAAATACGTTATTATCGGTGGCGATGCGGCGGGAATGTCAGCGGCAGGGCAGATCCGAAAGTTGCAGCCCAAAGCTGAGATCGTAGCATACGAACGCTCTCCCCATACATCCTATTCAGCATGCGGCATGCCCTATTACATAGCCGGCCTGGTGGAAAAAGAAAACAAACTCATTGTTCGGACACCTGAGGAGTTTATGTCTAAGCAGAACATACGGGCCCTTGTGCTTCACGAAGTGCTTAGTGTGGATATTCAGGATAGAACTGTCAATGTTTTGGATTTAAAAACAGGGGAAGTTTTTGCCGATACCTTTGACCATCTGCTTTTTGCTACAGGATCTGAACCTATCCGTCCGGCTGTAGAAGGCCTTGATGGAGAGGGAGTTTTTCAGCTGAGCGTTCTGCAAGATGGTATTTTGCTTCATCAATTTATTGAAAAGAGACAGCCTCAGCGTGTAGTAGTGGTTGGGGGAGGCTATATTGGTCTTGAAATGGCCGAGGCCTTTTGTATGAGGCGGATGAAGGTGAGCCTGGTGGATCGTTCGTTCCAGGTCATGAATACCTTCGATATAGATATGGCGGAGCATATAGCTCAGGCCATTCGCCGCGTGGGCACCGAACTCTATCTTGGTGAAACGGTGAAAGCCATTGAAAGGGATAGCGGCCGGGTTAAAGCAGTTGTAACAGACCAGCGCGCCATCCCCGCGGATTTGGTTATTCTTGGTCTTGGCGTGCGTCCCAACTCGAAACTTGCCAAGGAGGCAGGCCTTCCTCTTGGCGCAAAGGATTCAATTCTTGTAGATCAGGCCATGGCAACAGAAACAGAAGGTATTTGGGCTGCCGGTGACTGTGCCCAAACATGGCATATGGTAACAAACCGCCCCTTTTGGATCGCTCTTGGATCTGTGGCCAATAAAACGGGCAGGGTCGCGGGCATAAATATGGGAGGGGGGGAGGAACGCTTCCCTGGAGTTATAGGAACAGCAGTGAGCAAGCACTGCGAGCTTGAGGTGGCAAGAACAGGGGTTTCTGAGAAAGAGCTGGAGGACCTCGATTTTAATTACGACACGGTGACTATTAAAAGCAAGACCCAGGCGGGCTATTATCCTGACGCCGGGCAGATCCACGTAAAAATGATTGCGGAAAAGCCGGGAGGACGCATTCTAGGTGCCCAAATTGTGGGAAATCATGGTTCAGCGAAGCGTATTGATGTGGTTGCCACAGCAATAGCGGCACGAATGACTGTACGTGAGCTTGTAGATCTTGATTTGGGATATGCCCCGCCATTTTCCCTTCCCTGGGATCCAATACAAATAGCTGCCCGCCAGTTGATATGATTAGAAGTTGAGGCTATAAGAGAATGGGCCCTCCCATTGAGAAGGACCCATCCTCTTATTTATTCAGGATTGTGAAGAATTAAAAGTTTTATTGTCTTATCCCATTGGCAAGCCTCTGGTTAAACATCCAGCGAGATAGCTCCTGACGAAGGTTGAGCATCTTTTCATGGAGGGACAAGGCTTTCTCGCGATTGACCTGGGGCTGTGCAAGCTCCAGTCGCAATTCCAAATGGGTTCTTCTCATTTCATCTCGCTTGTTCAGAATATCCTGAGGAATATCCCTCTGATCAAAGGGACGGTTGCTTGAATTCCTAAATCCCATCCCTGGTTGAGTTCTTCTCATCATGTGATGGCCGAAACTCTGATTTTGAGCACTGCCACAATAGGCCATATGCCCTCCTCCACTCCTTCTGCCAGTGCTGTTGCCGCCGTGGGCCCATGCTGAACCTGCAAAGGTTAAAACAAGAACTGCTATGGCAACAATAATGAAACTTTTCTTCATCACTAAACTCCCCCTTAATTAAATGGTATCCATATTTTAGAACCCTGGGGGAGTTTGCATATCGTGAGAAAGGACAGTGAGAATTTCGGCATTTTTACTGAATTTCTACCGCAATTCATAAGGCCAGGGTGCCCCCCTCAAGAAGCGCAATGTTCCCGAAGCCAAGCCGCTTCGCTTCCGAGTCAATACGCATGAGGCGGGCGGCAGTTTTAGCTCCACAGGCTACTCCGCCGATAATGAGAACCTTCTTAGTCACACCGCTCCCTCCTTTTATACCCAATGGGATATTGTAACTCCATTGTTATGCAAAGAAACTTGTCTCGGGGAGATTAGAGATCTTCTATTACATGAAATCCCGCGGTTTCAATTTTCTTTTTCTCGCAGACCTGGCGAACAGCTTCTTCTTTATCACAAGGGTAGCTGCAGGCAAGACCGCAGCTAGCGGAAATCTGGCGAGGAACGGGGATAATCTTTACGTCCATTCCCTCTTTTCGACACAGTTTTTCGAACATGAGGGCCATACTGGTGACATGAAAGGTTACAAGACACTTCATAAAAATGTTTCCTCCTCGTGTTTAATGGAATCCTGAAGCTCGCAATCTACTTTCTACACTAAAGCAGATAACGCCATAATATCATGAAAGTATTTTCTTGACGGCATAGATAAATCATGGTAAGAAGAGAGCAACTTTTTATGTGAGGTTGTTGTTTTAATGAAAAATTCTTTAGTTTGCGAATTTTTTTCTTTCTTTTTTGCCTATTGGTACCCATGCGAGGAGGCCCTATAAGCCTGCTGGCGCAGGTACTTTGCGCGCTTCAAGGCCAGGACCTCCGAATGCGGGGTCCTGGCCTTTTTTTATTTAAATAAATTCCTAAAGGAGGAATAGAAATGAATGCGGTAACAGCACTTTTAGTCATAGCAGTTGTTTACTCTATTGGTGATTTTGTAGCTCAAAAAACAAAGGCTGTTTGTTCCATGCTTTTTGTTTCCGGCATTATTTTCATGGTGGGGTTCTGGTTTGGCATTCCCGCAACACTCTTTGAAGATGCTGTTATAGTCAAACTGGCTATTGCCCTTATTCCCATGTTGATGATCCATATGGGCACTTTGATGAAACTTCGAGATCTCAAAGAGGAGTGGAAGACCGTTATTATAGCTCTCGGAGCTATCGTTGCCGCCGCGGCTGCCCTCTTTATCATCGGTTCGCCCATCATAGGTAAAGAGTATGCTGTTCCTGCCGCAGGCCCTATTTCAGGCGGGGTTGTAGCGACCCTTATTATGAGCGAGGCTGCCAAAGCCAAGGGGCTTGAAACAGTGCTTGTTTTTGTTACATTGCTCCTCGTTCTTCAGAATTTTGTGGGTCTTCCTGTCGCTTCTGTCTGCCTTTCCAGAGAAGGCCGGCGTCTTCGTGAAATTTTCAGGAGGGGCGAAGGTCTTACAGCTGATAAAGGAAGCAAGGCCAAAAGCAACCCAGAGGAGCCCACATGGAGACTTTTTCCCGCTACCCCCAAAGATTTGCAAACGCCTTTTATACTCATTATGAAGGCCATGCTTGTCGGCTGGCTCGCTGTTATGTGTGCCAAGGCCCTTGGCGGGGTAATAAATCAATTTGTTATGGCCCTTATCTTTGGAATTGTTTTTTACGAAATTGGTTTTCTTGAGCATAAAATTCTCGACAAGGCCAATTCCACAGGCTTGGCCCTTTTCGCCCTTTTAGTGCCTATATTCATGAGCCTGAACAAGGCAACCCCCCAGATGGTGGCGTCTCTGATTTTTCCCATCGTCGTAGCCTTCGCAGTTTCCGTAGTCGGTATTGCCATTGTCGCCTTTGTCTCATCTAAGATCTTTGGTTACACCTGGGAAATGTGTCTGGCTGTGGGGGTATGCTGCCTCTTTGGTTTCCCCGGAACATTTATTGTTTCTCAGGAAGTGGCCAATGCCGTGGGAGAAACATCAGAGGAAAGGGATTTTATACTCACGGGCATTCTTCCCAAAATGCTTGTATCCGGTTTTACTACAGTGACCATTGCATCTGTCTTCCTTGCGGGATTCCTCGTGAAATTACTTTAGGTCAAAGGAGCTATTATTATGAACACAGAAAAAATCCACGCCCTTGCATCTGAAGTTGAGCAGAAAGTTATAGAGTTCCGTCATGAATTTCATGCTCATCCAGAGCTGTCGTGGAAAGAAGAAGAAACATCAAAAAAGATCGAATCGGTCTTAATAGACCTTGGATATGAAAATATCCGTCGAGGTTTTTATGGAACAGGGTCGGGAGTCATAGCGGATATTACAGGAAAGGAAGATGGCCCGCTCATTGCTATCCGAGCTGACATCGATGCCCTTCCTCTTCAGGAAGCTGTGGATGACCCCTGGAAATCCACTTGTGACGGGGTTATGCATGCCTGCGGACACGATGCCCATGCGGCGGTCCTTCTTGGGGTGGCCCATGTTCTCGCTGCCCTTAAAGAAGAACTGCCCGGCCGGGTCCGTCTCGTCTTTCAGCCGGCGGAGGAGGCGGGGGTTAATTCTGGTGCTCCGATGCTCATTGAGGAAGGGGCGTTGGCTGGAGTGGACGCAATTTGCGGGCTTCATGTCTGGAGTACCCTTGAGGCGGGAAAGATAGGTTTTCGCAGTGGCCCCATGATGGCCTCTGCCGATATATGGGAGATCGAAGTAAAGGGGCGGGGAGGACACGGATCAAGGCCCCACGAGGCCATAGACCCCACTATAGCCGCGGCCACCATAATTACGACGATTCAAACTGTAGTGAGCCGTGAAATAGACCCTCTTGAGACAGCGGTTCTTAGCGTTGGAAAGATTGAGTCGGGAACAGCAGTCAACATTATTCCAGAGACAGCCCGTATCCAGGGCAATGTGCGCACAACAAACCCTCAAGTCAGAGAAAGCATGGGGGGGCGGATCAGCCGTATTGCTGAAGGAATTGCCGCAGCCCTTCGATGTGAGGTCAAGGTCGATTTTATACCTATCTATCCTGTCACGGTCAACGATGCGGCCATGGTAGGCCTTCTTAGGGAAACCACAGGTGAACTTCTGGGTGAAGAAGCCCTTGAGGAACTTCCCATTATCATGGGATCTGAGGATTTCAGCTTCTATCAGCAGAAAGTGCCAGGAGTGCTATTCTTCCTCGGGATGGGCGATCCATCAAAGGGAACGGATGCTCAGCACCATAGCCCCAATTTCCGAACAAACGATAGCGTGTTGCCCAATGGAGTGGCCCTCCTTTCGTCTTTGGCCTGGCGTTTTCTTGAAACTTTTAATAGATAAGAGAGAAGGCATGAGAAAAATTTCCGATTATAATAGAGTGTGAATATATGCATCATGATAAGAAAGAGAATAGAGGTGGGAGAGTATGATGAAATGTCTTCATGAGTCTTTCAGAGGTTGTGAGATAACAGATCTTGATACCCCTTCATTACTTGTGGACCTGGATGTTATGGAGAGAAACATAAGCTGGATGCAGCAAAAGGCCCAGAGAGCAGGGGTCAATCTTCGCCCTCACATAAAGACCCATAGAACGCCGGATATAGCAAAAAAACAGCTGGCTGCCGGCGCTAAAGGTATTACTGTGGCAAAGCTTGGCGAAGGAGAGGTTATGGCGGCAGAAGGGATTGACGATATTTTTATAGCCAATGAGCTTGCGGGCGATATAAAAATGGATCGTCTTCTTGCCCTCGCTCGAAAAACAACCCTCGCTGTAGGTGTTGATCATCCTGATCATGTCAAAATGCTGGCGGAAACCTTCGATGGGGAGTCTCGTCCCATGGAAATAATGATTGATGTGGACACCGGTTATCATCGTACAGGGGTGGGCTCAAAAGAAGAGATTCTTGAGTTGGCGAAACTTATTCGATACCGTGACTCTCTTAAATTGAGAGGTATCTTTACCCACGATGGGAACTGCTATAATGCGACAACCATATCAGAAGTCCGGTCAATTTCCCAAAGCAGCCAAAATATGATGCTTGAGATGGCTGAATTTCTTCGAAAAGAAGGCATAGGGGTTGAGGAGATCAGTATTGGCTCTACGCCATCTCTTCTTGTTTCGGAAATTATGCAGGGAATTACAGAGATCAGACCGGGAACCTACGTGTTTCTGGACGCCGACCAGGCAGGGGTTATAGGAACCTACGAACATTGTGCCCTCTCAGTGCTGGCTACGGTAATCAGCTGCCCGGCTCCTGACCGTATAGTTCTGGACGCTGGAACGAAGGCGCTGACCTTTTATTTTCACCGTGGGAACATAACATCGAGCCCCGGTTTCGGACTGCTGAAAAAGAGACCCACCGTCTATTTGAAAAGCCTCTCAGAGGAGCACGGCATGTTTACCCCTCCCGAGGACATGGCATTCCGCATCGGTGACAAGGTAGAGATCATACCCAACCACGCGTGTCCCACATGTAATCTGTATCCTGTACTTTACGGCGTGAGGAATGGACAGGTTCAGGAGGAGTATAAGATTCTAGCCAGGGGAATGTCGAAATAGGATTATATACTATATTTTGATCGATACAAGAAACGCCCCATCTTTTCTCCCTGAGAAGAAATGGGGCGTTTTTACATACATTTCTTTGCTGGTCGAGCGCTATGGATGACCCATTTCTTCAATTTGACGCAGCACTTCTTCCCGCAGGCTGTTTAGAGGAATGCCAGTTTCTTTCGAAATTCGTTTGAGGTCTTCATACTCTGGATTGGCGCGAAGCCTTTCGTTCCCCCACCAGGCTTCTTTGATCCGCACCAGGCCAAAAGTAGTTTCCATTGGCGTAATGTGGTGGCGAAGCTTTATCCGGTCTACTTCAGAACGCCGCAGCCCCAGCGTTGTAGTTCCCTTTAAGATAATTTCCGCGGCTTGTTCTTCCTGGGAAAGAGATACAAGGCAGCAAAGGCGAATGGCAGGCCGTCCCTTTTTCATGATAATGGTTTCAAGCCAGACATCCATGGCGCCAATAGAGAAAAGACGTTCCATTACAGGCTCATAGTATTGAGGGTTCATATCGTCAATGTTCGTTTCAAGAAGGATTCCTACATCGCGAATAAAGGGCTCTTCTTTTGATGCTGAAGGGGCATTGTCCTTCTCTTTTGTTTCCTCAAGAAGGGTAACTCGTAAAAAGTTTGGAATATCGCTTTCACGAGACCCTAACCCCCGTCCGCTTCCCATCACCTTGCCTGCCGGCATGGTTCCAAAGTGGGATGCAAGCATCTTCACCAGCAGGGCTCCTGTGGGGGTAACCCGCTCTATGGGAGAGCCTGCTGAATATACGGGCATGCCAATGAGGAGATTTTCAGTGGCGGGAGCTGGAACAGGAAGAACGCCATGAGCGCATCTGATCGTTCCGCTTCCCACATTAAGAGGCGAGCAGATAACAGAGTCAGGTTCGAGCATTTCCATGAGAACAAAGGCACCCACAATATCAACAATGGAATCAACAGCTCCCACCTCATGAAAATGGACCTTCTCCGGAGGAAGGCCATGTACTTTTCCTTCAGCTTCGGCAAGGAGCTTAAAAGCGTCTTTGCTCTTTTGTTTTACGTTATGGGAAAGGCCGCTTTTGTCAATAACATCCCACACGTCCATAAGTCCGCGGTGAGGGTGATCCTCCGTACTTGTAACGGTCAGATCGATGCCGGAAAACCCGTTCCGCACGGTGTCCTTGATATGGATCTCATATCCCGCGCCGCTATCATGGTGTACCTCACCATGATGATGGTGCCCCGATGGAATTCGCAAGGTTTCCATCTTTTCAAGAAATTCTTTTCTATCGAGCCCAAGATCTAGAAGGGCCGCGAGGAACATGTTTCCTGAAATACCAGAAAAACAATCCAGGTAAAGAGTTTTCATATGTGCTCCGTCCTTCCTGAAAGATCTTTTTCTTCTATCCACTTTCTTCCCCATTCATATCCCTGCAAATCGAGCATGAGATGGTGAAAGCCTTCTTTCATCCCTATTTCGAGAATTTCCTCTCTTCGCGTTAAAGCCTGTTCCATGAGAGTCTGAGGAACTTGCAGACAGGCTATGGCTCCCAAAACCTTTATCCTCACCTGTGAAAACCCTGCTTTTCTTAAGGCCCATTCAGCTCTGGCGACACGTGAACATTCTGCTGCCGCGAGAGGATGTCCCTCAGGAAAACGGGTGGCAAGACACGCTGTTGCCTGTTCGTCCCACCATGAAATATCCAGTTCTTTGGCAAGAGTTCGCACCTTGTCTTTCGAAAGACCACCCTCCGCAAGGGGGGAATAGATTTGGGGCATTTCTTTCAGTACTTTTGTGCCAAGACGTGTAGCATCTTTGAGGTCATCCGCGTTAGAGCCTTCCAGAACAAGATCGGCCTCTATGCCTTTGGCAAATTCAAGGAGCTCCCGTCCCCGTGCTTTCTTGCAAAATCTACAGCGTTCACTGCTGTTGTTCATAACTTCGTCTACATCCAGCTCGGGGCCAGGGAGAGGGTGAAGGGTAACTCCCAGGCTGTGGCAAAATAGGCCCCCCCGTTCCATCTCCTCTGGGAAATGCAAAAAGGAACGAAACATGGCAGCATGTACATCCTCCGGAGCCATGAGAGACGCCATGATAGCCACCACTACGGCGCTGTCAATTCCTCCAGAGAAAGAAACGACACATCGTCGAGATTGCTTCAGTTTTTTAATAACAGCATCAGGTAAATATTTTTTTAAGATAGTATAGCTCAACTCTCCCACCAACTCTCTTTTAAACATCAATGATTGTATCATTTTCTCTTACTGTGGTTCACCACTTTTCCTATCCGTGGTATTCTAACACCATATAAAAAAGAAAGAAGGGGCCGCCTATGAGAAAACGCCTGGAAGAAATCGCTTTCTCCCGTCTTAAAAACGATAAAGATAATGCTATTCTCTGGTGGGAAGGAAAGTGGTTATCAGGAAGCCATGTGCTGGATGTCGTTGATCAGTGCCGTAAAAACCTGGAGGAAAAAGGTTTTGGCGCTGGGGACCGTCTGGTTCTTTTTCTTCCCAACTCTCCTCTGGTACTCTATCTTTCCCTTGCCGTGTGGCAGCTTGGGGGAACCGTCGTTCCGCTGAACAGTCGTTCGGGAAAAGAAGCCACTATTGCCATGCTCCATCATATTTGTCCATGGGGCGTTATTACTTCTGATGAAAAAGGGGTTGTGGCTGAAGCCCTGTCCCTCTCTTCCTTTCCCTGGACCGTTGCTCCTCTTGAAGGACCTCTCCCGCCCTTTCAAGGCCGTCATGTGGAGAAGGGGGATCCTGAAGTTGCCGTTATTTTTGCTACTTCTGGAACCACGGGGGATCCCAAGGCAGTGCCTCTTACCCATTCAAACCTTTACGATAACACTCTGAAGGTACAGCAGACCATAGAGGGTTTTGAGGAACATCAGACATTGCTGAACGTGCTGCCCAATTTTCACTCTCTGGGATATACGATTTGCGGATTATTGCCCATGCTCTGGGGTCTTCGCGAAGTGATAGTCCCTTCCTTTATGCCCACAAAGAACTTCTTCAGGGCCCTTCGTGATTCAGAAACAAATATCCTTATCGCAGTTCCCACGATGCTGCCCTTCCTCCTCGGGGCTGTGAGTAAGGGAGAGGCTTTGCCTTCCTCTCTCCAGTATATTCTTACCGGGGGGGGAGCCCTGGAACCAGAGCTGGAACAGCGGGTTCGAGATACTTTTAGCGTTATTATCTATCAAGGATACGGCCTTACCGAATGTTCCCCTGTGGTTTCATGTAACCCTAACGACACGATGCGAAAAGAGGGCACGGTGGGACCAGCCCTTCCAGGCTACTCTCTGGATGTTCGGGACGAAGAGGGAAACTCCCTGAAAAAAGGAAAGGAAGGCGTTCTCTGGGTTAAGGGGCCTTCTGTTGCTTCAGGCTACTTAAAAGCCCCTGAATTGACAGCCGAACGATTTTCTGAAGGGTGGTTCAATACTGGAGATATGGTTCGGATCGACGAAGATGGCTTTATTACAATTCTTGACAGGGTCAGCGATATGCTTATTGTTGGCGGGTACAATGTCTTCCCTCAAGAAATAGAGCGAATCCTGAAACGCCACCCCGACGTTATCGAAGCGGCTGTCATTGGCGGCAAACATCCTGTAAGCGGAGAAATTCCGGTGGCATTTGTGGTAAGGGAAGAAGGAAGCGGACTCACGTCTTCTGAACTGGCGAATTTCTGTAAAGATCAGCTTGCCTATTATAAAATTCCCAGAAAGATATGTTTTGTGCGAGAGCTTCCTCTTTCAGGAGTGGGGAAAGTTTTAAGAAGAAAGCTGAGAGAGCAGCAGCTCAGAGAGTTAGAGCAGAATAACCGAGTAATATAAGTTTACTCCATAAACCAAAGAGAGGCGATATTTCCACCGCCTCTCTTTGGCTATGTAAAGATTACGTTTTCGTACTTTTAGATTCTTGCCACGCCTGTCCTTCTAGCTGCTTCGGCCACTGCTTTAGCAACGGAGGGAACAACCCGCGAATCAAGGGGCTCGGGGATGATCCGCTCAGCCGTCAGCTCTTCATCTGATATGAGCGACGCTATTGCTTCACTGGCAGCAAGCTTCATTTCTTCATTTATTGTGCTGGCCCGTACATCGAGTGTTCCTCTGAAAATGCCTGGGAAGCCAAGACAATTGTTTATCTGGTTTGGAAAATCACTTCGTCCTGTAGCGACAACAGCGGCTCCGCCAGCCTGGGCCTCATCAGGGTAAATTTCAGGGGTTGGGTTGGCCATGGCAAAAAGAATAGGGTCTTTGGCCATGGTCTTCACCATTTCTGTGGTCACCACTCCGGGAGCCGAAATGCCAAGGAAGACATCGGCCCCCTTCAGGACCTCGGCAAGGTTTCCCATCTCTTTATTGGGATTTGTCTCTTTTGCAATCTCATCTTTGGCCCAGTTCATATGCTCAGGCCGGCCATTGTAAATAGCGCCGCTCCGGTCGCAGAGTATAACATTCTTTGCTCCGGCAGAGAGCAAAAAGCGGCATATGGCAATGCCAGCGGCACCAGCGCCGCTCATGACGATCTTCACATCTTCGATGTTTTTCTTAACCAGCTTGAAAGAGTTTATGAGGCCTGCAAGAACTATAACCGCCGTTCCATGCTGATCATCATGGAATACGGGAATATCACATACCTCCTTAAGCCGGCGTTCAATTTCGAAGCATCGGGGAGCTGAAATGTCCTCAAGATTTATGCCGCCAAAAGCTGGGGTAATAAGGGCAGTGGTCCGCACGATTTCTTCAGGATCCTGGGATCTGATACAGATTGGAAAAGCGTCTACATTTGCAAAGCGCTTAAAGAGAACGGCTTTGCCTTCCATGACAGGCAGGGCTGCGTCAGGGCCAATATCTCCCAGACCAAGCACGGCAGATCCGTCGGTAACGACAGCCACCATGTTTCCCTTAGAGGTGACATCATAGACAGCGTCAGGGTTTTTCTCTATTTCTCTGCACGGTTCAGCGACGCCTGGAGTATAGGCGATGGCAAGGTCTTCCATACTTTCAACAGGAAGTTTGCTTGTAATGGCAACTTTCCCTTTTGACTGCTGATGGGCTAATAGGGCCTTGGCGAAGATTGCTTCTTTCCGCATGGGAATCCTCCTTTTATTTCGTGGGCTGCTAGGCGAGATAGCGAATTCCCCCGATAGTTTATAATTACCAGCTTATTATTCTACACATCAAATCGCCTTTTCGTCTTCTTTTTCTTTGACGACTTATAAAAAATTATGAGAGAATAAACAAAAGAGAGGTGAGTGGTATGGCAAACAGGTTTTTTCGTTGGGTGGGTATTGTCTGTCTTATCTTTTTATTTGCAACAGCTGCTCTCGCCCAAAGTTCTGTTCAACCCGATGAAATAGAACTCCCAGAATCCCTGAAAAATTCCGGGAAGGAGGTTTCCGCTCCAATCTCAGAGGATGGAGCCTCCCAATCCTTGCCAGAAGGGCTTCGACAAGAAATAACTTATTCAGATCAGGGGACTCCAAGAGAGGTGAGACATAGCTTTCTTCATGTAGAAGGAAACCCTGTGCCGGATACTTTTTCCTATCTGGAATATAAAGATTCTGCCTGGGTCTTTAAGAGCCGAACCGTCCCCTGGGGAGATGATGGATATTGGACTGTCAAAAAGAGAAACACCACAGAGGGGCAAAAAATAATCACAGACGGCATAAAACAGCGGGGCTGGTATAGAGGAAAAGTGCGTTTAAGGGGCACTCCTGAAAATTGGGTCTACGTGGAATGGAAAGATGGGCGGGGCTTTGTGGCTCCTCACCGAATGGAGGCCTTTGCCGGAGAACTTGACCTTCCCTTCCTTCCCAGAAGAAAACAGGCGGAGTGCCGTACCACCTGATAAAAGAAACAGGCCCCGGTTCGGGGCCATGGTAAAATAAAAAAAGAGTGAGTGTTTTAGCTTGTTTCTTCTAAAGACTGTGCGTATACTAGGCAGGTTGAGTTAAAATACTAAGATAAAGCTGTCAAGTAAAGAAGTGGGAGGACGTAATGCGGGCTTTAACATCGAACTTTGCCAAAGGGCTTATCACCCCCTGTCTTAAAATAAAAACAGTTTCTTTCGTGGAAGAAATGAGCTCACAGCGCCAAGCCTTGAGAGCAGGTTCTCCTATGGCAGGTCACAAAAATAAAACAGTAACTGCAACTACAATGACTACCACGTCGACTACTACGTCGACTACTACTACATCAACTGCTATGACATCAGGAGTTTGTACGGAACAATACCATAAAGGGCCTCTTCGGGGGTCCTTTATTTTATTTAATAATTCATAAAAAGGTGATGAAGGAGGAGTGGGTGGTGAAAAATTTTTTGGTCACAGGGTGTCTAGGGCAGATTGGAACGGAACTTGTAAAGAAGCTTCGTTGCCAGTACGGCTCCGACCATGTTGTGGGGTCTGATATTAAAACGACAGGCATAGAAAAGCTTGGTGACGGACCTTTTGAAATTCTTGATGTCCGTGAAAGTGACACCCTTGTACGTATTGTGGAGAAATATAATATTGATACGATTCTTCATCTGGCGGGTCTTCTTTCGGCTGTTGGCGAAGCAAAGCCTCAGCTTGCCTGGCAAATTAATGCTGGCGGGCTTTTTAATACATTAGAAGTAGCGCGAGAAAAACAGTGTGCGGTTTTTTTCCCCAGTTCCATAGCGGCCTTTGGGCCTAATACACCTTTGGACCATACGCCTCAGGATACCATTCAAAGGCCCGCCACCATGTATGGCATTACGAAGGTAACAGGAGAGCTTCTTTGCGATTACTACCATAAAAAATATGGCCTGGATACACGAGGTGTCCGTTTTCCAGGCCTGATATCCTACGAGACAGAACCAGGTGGAGGAACGACTGACTATGCCGTAGAAATTTACTATAAGGCTATTGCCGATGGTCATTATGATTCATTCATTGCCGCGGGCACCTATATGGATATGATGTATATGCCCGATGCTATAGATGCTGTTATCCAGCTTATGGAGGCAGATTCTTCAAAACTGAAACATCGCAACGCCTTCAATATTTCTGCCATGAGCTTTGATCCCGAGGAGTTGGCGGCTTCAATCAGAAAGTACATACCCCATTTCACGTTGGGATATAAAGTGGATCCTGTTCGACAGTCTATTGCCGAGTCCTGGCCAAACTCTCTGGATGTAAGCGCTGCCAGGGAAGAGTGGGGATTTGACCCCAAATATGATCTCGATAAAATGACCGATGATATGTTAGCCCATCTCAAAGAGACCCTAAAAGTGAAAAAATGTAACAAAAAGTAAAAGAAAAATTATCTAAGAGGGGGAAGAAAAGATGACCATAAAGAAAACCTTTATTACAGAAGAGCTGGACCGGTTGAAAAGGGAAGGCTTGTATACGAATATACCTGTCATAGCAGGCCCTCAGGGAGCATGGGTAGAGATAGAGGGGAAAAAATATCTTTCGTGCTGCTCTAATAACTATCTGGGTTTCTGTAACGACCCCGCTCTTATTGAAGCGGTCAAGAAGTATGTTGATAAATGGGGAGTTGGGCCCGGAGCGGTCCGTACCATTGCGGGAACCCTTGACCTTCACCTGGAACTAGAGAAAAAACTCGCAGAATTTAAGGGTACAGAGGCGGCTATGGTGGTCCAGTCCGGTTTTTGCGCAAACCTGGCAGCCATTCCTCCTCTGGTAAGCAAAGGAGATCTTATCTTTAGTGACGAATTAAACCATGCGTCAATTATCGACGGGTGCCGTTTAAGCCGAGCTGAAATAGTCCGCTTTAAACACGCGGATCCAGAGGATCTTGATGCTCAGCTGGCAAAATATGACAATGTAAACTGTCACAAACTTGTTATCAGCGATGGGGTCTTTTCCATGGACGGCGATATAGCTCCGCTGCCAGCGCTTGTTGAAGTGGCAGAAAAGCATGGAGCTATGATCATGGTGGATGACGCCCATGGAGAAGGTGTCCTTGGCCGAGGCGGCAGAGGTATTGTGGACCACTTCAATCTTCATGGCCGGGTCGATGTAGAAGTTGGCACCCTTTCCAAGGCTTTTGGCGTAGTTGGCGGTTTTGTAGCCGGAGATGCCGAATTGGTAGATTATATTAGGCAAAAAGCTCGTCCCAACCTTTTCAGCAGCGCTATGACCGTTCCTGATATTGGTGCGAACCTGGCTGCCCTTGAAGAGCTTTCAAGAAGTGAAGATCGGGTTAAACGCCTCTGGGAAAACGGACGATACCTCAAAAAGGGACTTAAAGACATGGGCTTCAACATTGGGCATAGCGAAACGCCCATCACACCTGTCATTATTGGGGAAGCTACAGAGGCCAAGAAATTCAGCGCCCGCCTCTTTGAAGAGGGAGTCTTTGCCGGCGCTATTACATTCCCCACAGTGCCTATGGGGACAGCTCGCATTCGAGTGATGGTCTCAGCTGCTCACACAAAGGAAGACCTTAATTTTGCCCTTCAGAAATTCCAGCTTGTTGGAGAGGAAATGAAAATTATCTCATCATCGAGATAGATATAAACGAGGATACACATAGAGTGGAAGGAGAAATGTATATGTTTGAGAAAGCATGGGAAGA